>Ga0208297_1000521_pt1 | contig 72348 bp, 48 predicted proteins | sample LMS_cellobiose_e_FD_187367 | JGI IMG/M metagenome (GOLD analysis project Ga0208297, IMG submission 187367) | Rumen-fistulated moose microbial communities from Alaska, USA - LMS_cellobiose_enrichment (SPAdes) (version 2) | ecosystem: Host-associated > Mammals > Digestive system > Stomach > Rumen...
AGAGCCAGATAGCCCTGACCAACGAGGACGGATCCTTCACCCTACCAAAGGTAAAGACCGGAGACCAGATCCAGGTTATGTGCGAGGGATATTTCAGCACCGAGGTGCCTGCAGCGCTTGACGGCAGTTTTGTTGCCGTACTGGATATTGACGACGACCTGTACGTCCACGAGGCTGCAGTCCCGTTCGGATATACCAAGAAGAAATACGTGACGGGCGCCACTTCAGTAGTTACCGGAGATGAACTGGTAAAACACCCTGTGACCATTCTCCAGAACGCATTCACGGCTACCCTTAACGGAGTTGAGACCTATGAGTGGTCATCCGAGCCGGGTTGGTCAGAGACCGCAATGTTCATCCGCGGTATCCACACCATCAACCGCTATGCGCGTGCGCCGCTCGTAATCATCGACGACGTGGAGCGTGACCTCTCATTCCTTGACGCTTTCCCTATCGAGAGCATCACAGTCCTCAAGGACAAGGCTTCCACTTCCATCTACGGAATGCGTGGAGGAAACGGTGTAATCCTTGTCAAGACAAAGCGTGGTGTTCCTGGAAGGACCAACGTAAGCTTCACCCAGGAAGTAGGTTTCCAGCATATGATGGATCATCAGGAGACCCAGACATCCTGGAATATGGTATTGTCCCGCAACCAGGTGAAGTACCTCTCAGGCCAGAGCCCTATGTACACCGACGAGCAGATTGAGATGTACCGCAGGCTTGTAGTGGACAAAGAAGAGTTCACGGACATCAACAAGTACAAGTACTTCAACACCAGTTGGTTCGATGAGCTTTACCGCGAAAATGCACCTCTTATCCGTACAAACCTTCAGGTGAGCGGCGGTAGCGACAGGACCCGTTACTATGTATCGTTCTCATACATCAACCAGGGCGGTATCTATAATAACGATTTCTGTAAGCAGCCGGAAGGATATAATTCCAACCACCATCTGAACCGCTTCAACCTCAGGACCAACATCGACATCAAGGTCAATGACTTCCTGACCGCAACCCTGGACCTCGGAGGCCGTATCGATGACATTCGCCAGTGCCAGACCAGCGTATTCAACCTGACCACATTCGGAGCCGTGGAAAATGTACCTATCAACCCTATGTGGTGTCCTGACGGAAGTCTTTATGACGGAACAGTGGGAGACAATCCTAAACGACTCCTCTCCCGTGGTCTTGACAAGAACCGTAGGCGTAACCTGTATACCACCGTCACCCTCAAGGGAGACCTTGGATCCATTACCCCTGGCCTTGGAGCATTCGGAACCATCAGCTTTGACTCTTACCTGACCTTCCAGCGTCGCCAGACCAACAACCAGGATTCATACTACTATGATTACGACAACGCTAACGTAACGGACGTAAGCCAGTTCAAGTACAGGAGAGCTTCTACTTATTCAGCTCTGAGTAACCCGTCAGCCAGTCTTCGTGACTACAACTTCAACCTGAACTTCAACGCAGGTTTGAGCTATCAGCGTGAGTTCGGTGACCACGCCGTAGACGCAAAGGCATATGTACGTACATACAAGCAGGAGGTAACCGGATCCGTATCTTCATACAGGTACATTTCACTGAATGCCCAGGCCAACTACATCTATGGAGGGAAGTATATCCTCAATGCCAACTTCTCACGTATGGCTCACGACAACTATGCCGTTGACCAGCGCTGGGGCAACTTCTGGGGTGTATCTGCAGGCTGGCTTCTCAGCGAGGAGCCTTGGCTCAAGAGCGACAAGCTCGACCTCCTCAAGCTCCGTGCTTCCTACGGTCAGGCCGGACAGTCAAACACCAACTCCGGACGTTATCAGTTCCAGAGCACCTTCGCTACCGGAACAGGTTATGCATTCGGTTACTCACAGAGTACCATCAGCGGATACCTCGAGCAGAGGGCTGGTAACCCTCTCAACCTTTGGGAGACCTCAAAGGAGGTTAACGTTGGACTTGACTGGGATGTAGCAGACAGAACCTTCTACGGATCCATAGATGCTTTCCACGAGTGGCGCGGAGGTATGCTGGTAGCCAGGAGTAACATCCCTGCAGTTATCGGAGTAAACGTAGCCAACGAGTCTTACGGTAAGGCTGTCACCTATGGTGGAGAGCTTGTACTCGGTCACCAGAAGCAGTTCGGTGACTTCGGTTACAACATCGAGACCCAGTGGACATTCAACCGCAACAAGATCGTGGACATTGATGAGACCGCTCCTGACTTCCCTTGGCTGTCAAAGGCCGGCTATTCAATCCGCGACAACTCTGAGGTTCACCAGATTTATGAGTCCGGCTACTCAAGCAATATGCAGCTTGGAGGTTGGAACATCTACAAGTTCGTTCAGTGGGCTTCAGACGAGAGCAAGATTGCTTCCTCTTGGCAGGACGCCATCGATCATCCTGAAAAGTATCCTTACAACTCAGCATCAGCTGGTCACCAGCCTCTTGGAACAGCCGTGTTCCAGGATACCAACGGAGACCGTCAGATCGACTCCAACGATATGGTTCCTGAAACCTACACAATGATCCCTGAGATTGTGGGCAACCTCAATGTGGGCGTCAGCTGGAAGGGATTCGACGTAAGGGCTATCTTTACAGCATATCTCAACAGAAGCGTATTCCTTTCTCCTTCCCTCCCTTGGTCCGGATGGTCCAATATGGGAACCCACGAAATGATTTACGCCTGGGGTTACTACAACGACAACCCTGCTGACGAGCGCAATATCAACGCCAAGTATCCGCGTCCAGCCTGGGGATCATTCCAGGACGTTGACTCCAACCGTTCAACAGGAACCTACAAGAACGACATTTGGATCAAGAGCGGAGACTACTTCTCCCTGCGTAACATAGAGGTTGGTTACAGCCTTCCTAAGAGGCTCGTGGCAAAGCTCAATATGACCGGTGTACGTGTATACGCCAACGCATATAACATCAAGAACTGGGCTCCAGACGTTCCTAAGGATCTCGACCCGGAGAAGCCTATGAGCTACGTTTGGTGGTATCCTAAGGTAAGTTCCTTCAACTTCGGAATCAACATTACATTCTAATCAAGGAGGAAACGAATATGAAAAAAACTATATTAGCAATTGCAACACTTGCATTCGCGCTTTGCGGCTGCTCACACTATCTTGACAAGGAGGTCGACCTTTCGCTTGACTCCGATCAGGTGTTCAGCCAGTTCAACAATACCCGCGGATTCCTGGCAAACATCTATACATATGTTCCTGATTCCTTCTCAGGATTCAGCGACGGACAGTATCTTGGAGCGTTCCGTGACTGTATGACGGACAATATGGTATCATTCTGGGACGTTCACCGTTATCACAGTGTCCAGACTGATTCGTATGACTCCAAGAACCACTACTTTGCTATTAATTACTGGCCCAAGGACTACAGGGGCATCCGTGCCGCAAACCAGTTCATGGCCAGCGCACGTGCAGACGTGATTGGAAACGACCCTCTTCCGGGAAGTGACGACGATCATCTCTACAACCGTTACATTGCTGAAGCAAGGTTCTTGCGTGCCCTGCTCCATTTCGACCTTGTATTCTGGTTCGGAGGTGTTCCTATCGTAGGTGACGATGCAGAAGGAAATCCTATCCTTTACAGTATCACCGACACTGAAGCTATGAATCAGCCTCAGTCCTCTCCTGCAGAAGTTCTTCAGTGGATTGCCAACGAGTGCGATGCCATCAAGGATGTACTCCCGTTCCGTTATGCAAACGAGAACGAAAACTGGGGCCGTGCCAACGGAGCCGCCGCTTATGCTCTCAAGAGCCGCGCGCTGCTTTACAAGGCATCAGCCCTTAACAACCCCACCAACGACCAGAGCTGGTGGAGGGCCGCCGCACAGGCTGCTGACGATTTCATCGCAAAGAATAACGCCAACGCCAACCCTTACACACTCTTCTCTACCGGACATCCTGAATCAGATTACTACAACTGTTTCACATCTACTCCACATAACAATAACGAGTACATCTTCAGCCGTAGCGAGTGGAATACAACTGCCCTTGAGACCGAGTGCTCTCCTTGTGGATTCTCAGGCTCTGCAAATGCAGTAGGACGTTCCAACCCTACCCAGAACCTTGTAGATTCCTATGAGACAATCAACGGACTCCCTATCGACGAAGATCCTACATATGACGATCAGAACCCGTTCGTTAACCGCGACCCGCGTCTTGCCCAGACCGTATTCTACCACGGTATGACCTGGGGAATCGCAGCTGAGGGAGAAGAGCGCCAGTTGGATATGCGCTATGGTTTTGGCCGTGACTATCAGGAGCTCCACGGAGGTACCCTTACCGGTTACTACGTAAAGAAATACGTCCAGAACGTATCTTGGAAGAGCATTACCTCCAGCCGTCGTGCTTGCCCTATCTTCCGCTATGCTGAGATCCTTATGAACGCAGCCGAGGCTTACTGTGAGCTTGGCGAGCTTGACAAAGCTGCCGGTTATGTAAACCAGGTGCGTGCAAGGGCCGGTATGCCGCCTTACAATGGATCAGCTATGGGACAGGCAAGGCTCCGTGAGCGTATCTACAACGAGGATCGCATAGAGTTCTGCTTCGAGGATCACCGCTGGGGCGACGAGCGCCGTTGGAAACTCTTTGACAAGCAGACTATGAATGGTGAGCTTAACCTTCCTATCTACAAGCAGATCTATCATATGTACCGTATCCAGATCAACACCGATCCAGATACCCAGGAGGTTACCAACTACACCTATCCACCGGCAGAGAAGTACCCTGTTCGCTCATTCCTGAGCCCTAAGAACTACTACTTCCCTATACCAGACACAGAAGTAAAGAAGACCCCTAACCTGCAGCAAAACAAGGGTTGGGAAGTTGGAGACTAATAATACTTTCTACGCAAAAAAAGTCCGGCAAAACTGCCGGACTTTTTTTATTGATTAATTCTATACGCTCAGGTCTAGTCACCTACCTCCCAGCCCTTATTCTGGGTAAGGTTAGGAAGTTTCTTAACCTCTGTATAAGGTATAGGGAAGTAATAGTTCTTAGGACTGTTGAACTCATATACCGGATACTTCTCTGCTGGCGGATAAGTAAGCTCTGTAACAGCCTGTGTAGTCTCATCCCAGTTAACCTGTACACGGTACATATGGTAGATCTGCTTGTAGATTGGCAGGGATGTCTCGGCGTTCTTTGACTGCTTGTCATACAGTTTCCAACGACGGGTATCGCCCCAGCGATGATCCTCGAAACAGAACTCGATACGGTCCTCGTTGTAGATCCTTTCACGGAGCCTGTCCTGTCCCATTGCTGCTCCGTTGTAAGCTGGCATACCAGCCCTTGCACGTACCTGGTTTACATAACCTGCGGCCTTGTCAAGCTCGCCAAGTTCACAGTAAGCCTCGGCTGCGTTCATAAGAATCTCAGCGTAGCGGAAGATAGGGCAAGCGCGACGGGCAGAAGTCATAGACTTCCAGGAAACGTTGCGGATGTACTTCTTGACATAGTAACCGGTAAGGGTGCCTCCGTGGAGTTCCTGGTAGTCACGTCCGATACCGTAACGCATATCCAGCTGCCTCTCCTCACCTTCTGCTGCAAGTCCCCAGGTCATACCGTGATAGAATACGGTCTGAGAAAGACGGGGGTCACGGTTCTCGTAAGGTTTCTGAGGGTTATAGGAAGGATCCTCGTCAATAGGGAGTCCGTTGATTGTCTCATAGGAATCTACAAGGTTCTGGGTAGGGTTGGAACGTCCTACTGCATTGGAAGATCCTGAGAATCCGCAAGGAGAGCAGTCAGTTTCCAGTACAGATGTGTTATACTCTGAACGGCTGAAAATGTACTCGTTGTTGAGGTGAGGGGTACTTACAAAGCAGTTGTAGTAATCGTTCTGAGGATCGCCAGTCATATACAGGCCGTAAGGATTTGCATTGGCATTGTTCTTTGCGATGAAATCATCGGCAGCCTGTGCGGCGGCTCTCCACCAGCTCTGGTCGTTGGTGGGGTTGTTAAGGGCTGATGCCTTGTAAAGCAGCGCGCGGCTCTTGAGAGCATAAGCGGCAGCTCCGTTTGCACGGCCCCAGTTCTCATCCTCGTTTGAATAACGGAATGGGAGGACGTCCTTTACAGCATCGCACTCGTTGGCAATCCACTGAAGAACCTCGGCAGGTGTTGACTGAGGACGGTTCATCAGGTCGTAGTCAGTGCTTTCATACAGGATAGGTTTTCCTTCCTCATCATCTCCTACGATAGGAACGCCTCCGAACCAGAAGACAAGGTCGAAATGAAGCAGGGCGCGGATAAAGCGAGCCTCAGCTATATAACGGTTGTAGAGGTGGTCGTCATCTTTTCCAGGGAGAGGATCGTTTCCTACAACATCAGGACGTGCGCTGGCAATAAATTGGTTGCAGGCGCGGATACCACGATAATCCCTTGGCCAGTACTGGATGGCAAAGTAGTGATTCCTGGAATCGTAGGAGTCCGTCTGGATACTGTGGTAACGGTGAACGTCCCAGAATGACACTATGTTGTCAGTCATACAGTCACGGAAAGCTCCGAGGAACTGTCCATCACTGAAGCCGCTGAATGAGTCCGGCAGATAAGTATAGATATTTGCCAGGAATCCGCGGGTATTGTTGAACTGGCTGAACACCTGATCGGAGTCGAGCGAAAGGTCAACTTCCTTGTCAAGATAGTGTGAGCAGCCGCATAGAGCGAATGCAAGTGCTGCAATTGCTAATATAGTTTTTTTCATATTCGTTTCCTCCTTTTTTAGAATGTGATGTTGATTCCGAAGTTGAAGGAACTGAGCTTCGGATACCACCAGCAATAACTCATAGGCTTCTCAGGGTCGCAGTCTGCAGGAAGCTGAGGTGCCCAGTTCTTGATGTTATATGCATTGGCGTATACTCTGACTCCGGTCATGTTGAGCTTTGCCACAAGCCTCTTAGGAAGGCTGTAACCAACCTCTACGTTACGCAGGGAGAAGTAGTTTCCGCTCTTGATCCAAACATCGTTGAAGTAAGTACCTGTAGAACGGTTGGAGTCAACGTCCTGGAATGATCCCCAGGCCGGACGCGGATACTTGGCGTTGATGTTGCGCTCGTCTGCAGGGTTGTCATTGTAGTAACCCCAAGCGTATACAACCTCATGGGTAGCAAGGTTGGACCATCCTGAGAACGGAAGTGCAGGGGAAAGGAACACGCTTCTGTTCAGATAAGCGGTGAAGATTGCCCTTGCGTCGAATCCCTTCCAGTTGAAACCTACATTGAGGTTGCCCACAATCTCAGGAATCATTGTGAAGGTATCAGGTGCCATATCGTTGGAGTCGATCTGACGGTCTCCGTTCAAATCCTGGAACACAGCTGTTCCAAGAGGCTGGTGGCCTGCGGAAGCGGTGTTGTAAGGATATTTTTCAGGGTGATCGATAGCGTCCTGCTGGGAAGTAGCGATCTTGCTCTCGTCTGATGCCCACTGGACGAACTTGTAGACATTCCATCCACCAAGCTGATAGTTGCTGGAGTAACCGGACTCATAGATAGCGGCTACGTCTGAGTAGTCACGGATTGAATGTCCGGCCTTTGACAGCCACTCATAATCAGGCTCTGTTTCGTCAATGTCAACGATCTTGTTGCGGTTGAATGTCCACTGGGTCTCAATGTTGTATCCGAAGTCACCGAACTGCTTCTGATGACCCAGTACAAGCTCTCCACCAAATGTAACAGCCTTTCCATAAGACTCATTGGCTACGCTTACGCCGATAAGTCCAGGGATTGTGCTCCTGGCAACGAGCATACCGCCACGAAGGTCGTGGAAGGCATCGATGGATCCGTAGAAGGCCCTGTTGTCAATATCCCAGTCAAGACCTCCATTGAACATTGAGGATGTCTCCCAGATATTGAGAGGGTTACCTGCCCTCTGCTCAAGGTAGCCGCTGATGGTACTCTGTGAATAACCGAAAGCATAGCCTGTTCCTGTAGCATAGGTGCTCTGGAACTGATAACGTCCGGAGTTGGTGCTTGACTGACCAGCCTTACCATAAGAAAGACGGAGCTTGAGGAGATCAAGCTTGTCGCTCTTGAGCCAGGGCTCCTCGCTGAGAAGCCAGCCTGCGGATACGCCCCAGAAGTTGCCCCAGCGCTGTGCCACGGCGTAGTTGTCGTGAGCCATGCGTGAGAAGTTGGCATTGAGGATATATTTTCCTCCGTAGATGTAGTTGGCCTGTGCATTAAGGGAGAGGAACCTGTATGAGGATACTGATCCGGTCACTTCCTGCTTGTATGTACGTACATATGCCTTAGCATCTACATAGTGCTCGCCAAAATCGCGCTGATAACCAAGACCTGCGTTGAAATTCAGGTTGAAGTTGTAGTCACGAAGGTTGGCTGAAGGGTTGCTCAGAGCAGAATAGGTGGAAGCTCTTCTGTATGTAAACTGGCTTACATCCGTCACGTTAGCGTTGTCATAGTCATAGTAGAAGGAGTCCTGGTTGTTGGTCTGGCGGCGCTGGAATGTCAGGTATGAGTCGAAGCTGATTGTTCCGAATGCGCTGAGACCAGGGGTGATTGCGCTGAGGTCTCCCTTGAGTGTGACGGTAGTGTAAAGGTTGCGGCGGCGGTTCTTTTCAAGACCGCGGGAAATCAAGCGCTTAGGGTTGTCTCCCACTGTTCCGTCATACATACTTCCGTCAGGGCACCATACAGGAGTCATAGGAAGAACCTCCACTGCACCGAAGGTTACCAGGTTGAACACGCTGGTCTGGCACTGGCGGATGTCGTCCACACGGCCGCCAAGGTCAAGGGTGGCAGTAAGGAAGTCGTTAACCTTGATGTCGATGTTGGTCCTGAGGTTGAATCGGTTCAGATTGTGGTTTGTGTTGTAACCCTCATTGTAATTTGCCGAGTCATTGTTCCAAACACCGCCTTGCTTGAGGTAAGAGAATGACACATAGTAACGAGTCCTGTCGCTACCGCCGCTCACCTGAAGGTTTGTACGGATAAGAGGTGCATTTTCGCGGTAAAGCTCATCGAACCAACTGGTGTTGAAGTACTTGTACTTGTTGATGTCCGTGAACTCTTCTTTGTCCACTACAAGCCTGCGGTACATCTCAATCTGCTCGTCGGTGTACATAGGGCTCTGGCCTGAGAGGTACTTAACCTGGTTACGGGTCAATACAGTATTCCAAGAGTTCTGTGTTTCCATATGATCCATCATATGCTGGAAACCAACCTCCTGGGTGAAGCTTACGTTGGTCCTTCCCGGAACGCCACGCTTTGTCTTGACCATGATGACGCCGTTTGCTCCACGCATTCCGTAGATGGAAGTAGATGCGGCGTCCTTGAGGACCGTGATGCTCTCGATAGGGAAAGCGTCAAGGAACGAGAGGTCACGCTCTACGTCGTCGATGATTACGAGCGGAGCACGCGCATAGCGGTTGATGGTGTGGATACCGCGGATGAACATTGCGGTCTCTGACCAACCCGGCTCGGATGACCATTCATAGGTCTCAACTCCGTTGAGGGTAGCCGTGAATGCGTTCTGAAGGATAGATACCGGATGCCTTGCAAGCTCATCTCCGGTAACCACTGAAGTGGCGCCTGTCACGTATTTCTTCTTGGTATATCCGAACGGAACTGCTGTCTCGTGGACGTACAGGTCGTCGTCAATATCCAGTACGGCAACGAAGCTGCCGTCAAGCGCTGCAGGCACCTCGGTGCTGAAATATCCCTCGCACATAACCTGGATCTGGTCTCCGGTCTTTACCTTTGGTAGGGTGAAGGATCCGTCCTCGTTGGTCAGGGCTATCTGGCTCTTCTCGGCGATATTTACAACTGCACCTGATACCGGGTTGCCGTTGCTGTCAACGACGCGCCCTACAAGATTCTGTGTCTGGGCCAGTGCGGTGCCCGCGCATAGCGCAAGACCAAAGGCCACCACAGCTTTGAATATCTTATTTGCGATTGTATTCATATTGGATTCCATTATTTATTAGTTGTTCCAGCCAGGATTGTTGGCAATGTTGGTCTTCCAAACCTCTGACTGAGGGATCGGGTACAGATACATCTTGGGCTCGAATACCCTTGTCTGGGCAATCTTGCGGGTGATGGTTCCGTCCTGAGCCACGTCAATTCCGTAGATAGGACGTCCAAGGGCCTCTTCGGCAACGTTCCAGCGCTTTACGTCCCAGATCCTCTGCTCCTCGAAGCAGAACTCAACGGTACGCTCCTTGCGGATGAAGTTGCGCATTGCGTCCTTGGTCTTGAGGTCAGCCCTGTCGGCTACGTTGCCGGTGATGCCGGCGCGGTGGCGTACCTGGTCAAGAAGGTCGCATACCTCTGCGGTAGGGCCCTCGATCTCGTTCAGGATCTCGGCCTTGTTGAGAAGGATCTCGGCATAGCGCATAATGGCGAAGATGCGCCTAACGCTACCAACGTGGTTGTTGTTGATGATGGTCTCGGGAATGTACTTGCGGAGGTAGTATCCGGTAGGGGTGGCATCAGCGTTACCTGCAGGATTGTCCTTCATTCCTTCCCTGACGTCAATAGGACCTACGTTGTTGCCCCACTGAACTCCCTGATAGAGGACTGCTGCGGCAAAGCGGGGATCACGGTTCTTCCACATATTCTGCTCAGTATATCCACTGGCGGCGTTGATAGTAGGGTTGCCTTTTCCGTCATATACGGGTGCGCCGGTCTCGTCGTACTCTGTGAACGGTGAAGATCCGTCTATCATATCAAACATATCAACGAGGTTCTGGCTCGGGCACATACCGCCTGATCCACCGTCTCCTACAGGAACGTCATTGGAGATTGATCCCCAAGAACTTGAACCTCCGTTTCGATAAATGATAGTTTCGGTATTGGAGTTCTCATACGGAGTGAACAGCCAGACGTTCATAAGTTTGTCCACATTGGTGGTTCCCCTGCTGAACAGACTGTAGTTGGCACCGTACTTTGTAATGAAATCGTTTGTTGCAGTGAGTGCCTGCTCCCAGGTAACACCGGAGTCAGCGCTGTAGCGAGGGCTTGCCATATAGAGCATAATGCGGCTCTTGAGGGCGCTGGCCATAGGCTTGGTGATACGGCTGGTGTAGGTAGACTGCCTGCGCTCATAACTTGAGTTGAAAGGCATCAGTCCGGCTTCTGCAGTCTCAAGTTCGGGTATAATGAAATTAACGACGAACTCTTTTACAGAAGGACGGGTAGTGTATCCACTGATAAGCTCTCCTTCTGGATCCAAGGCATCCTTTATGATAGGAACCGGTCCGTAGCGGAGGAACATCTGCCAATAGAAAAAGGCACGGAAGTAATGGGCTTCAGCTTTATACCATCCTTTATACTGCTCATACTGAGCCTCTGTAAGGTCAGCAGCCTTTGGAACATTGTCGATACGGGCCAAGATGGTATTGCACTTGCGGATTGCTTCGAAAGCGTTGTCCCATACTTCTGTCAGTTCCGCGGAACCGGCAGTTGCATAATAGTTTCCAAGGTTGAAACTCTGGCGGGTGCCTCCCGTAGCGGAGCTGTTTTCGCCAAGGTCTGTGGCTGAATCCAGCCAAGAATTCCTTATACGGCCGAATCCGTTAGGGATAAAGCTGTATGTGTTGAAATGGTAGTATTCCACCAGAGCCCAGTTGCTGAACACTTGTTCCTCCGTCAGCTGGTTACTAGGCTCTTTGTCAAGGAAGTTCCCAAACAATCCTTCACAAGAAGAAAGGGTAAATGTCATACCCAGGGCCACGAGGGCGTATATTAGGATCTTCTTCATATCTTCTAGAAATTAATGTTAACGCCGGCGTTGAATGTGCTCATAAGAGGATAACGGTTGGATCCGTTGCTCTCAGGATCTACGAAGTGTCCGCCGAGCTTGTCCCAGGTAATGAGGTTGCTTCCGTTCACGTATACACGGCAGCTGCTCAGACCCATCTTCTTCGAGATCGCAGAAGGGATGGTGTAGCTTACCTCAACGTTCTTCAGACGGAGGAATGAACCGTCCTTGAGGAAGAAGGAGTTGAGTCTCTGGTTGTGGTTGCCGTACTGGTCGTAGTGGAGCAGAGGGTACTTGGCGTTGGCAAGGTTCTCAGCCTCGCTCTTGGCAGGGTTCCACCTGTCAAGGTGATGCTCCTTAACCTTACCTCCGTCTACGAATGCGAACATTGCCTCGGCATCGTAGAAACGGCTTACGTGGTTCACGGCCTGGAACATTGCGCTGAAGCTCCAGTTCTTCCAGGATCCGCCAAGGGTGAGGGCGTAGGTGTTCTCAGGAACTGAGCTGTAACCGATTGCGGTTACGTCGTTCTCGTCGATGAATCCGTCACCGTTCATATCCTTGTACTTGAGGTCACCGACCTTTACCTGGTCAGTGAAACGTGATACAGGGAGAGATCCGCTGTCAAGGTCCTTCTGGGTGATGAAGCCCTCACTCACTAGTCCGAAGTACTGGCCGATCTGGTGGCCCTCCTCCTTGCGGTAAGGGGTCATCCACTGAGGCTCGTCCTTGAAAATCACTTCATTGCGGGCGTGTGAGAAGGTGAAACGGCCGTAATAGTAGAAATCCTGACCGATGCGGTTGTTGTACATAAGTTCGAACTCGTATCCGGCGTTCTTGGTCTTTCCAAGATTACCGGCTGCGATTGTAACTCCTACCCAGTTAGGTTTGGTGAGGTACTCGGTAAGGATGTTGTTGCGGCTCTCGTAGAAGTAGTCAGCACTACCTGTGAGCTTACCCTGGAACAGGGAGAACTCAACACCTGCATTGAACTTGTTGGCGCGCTCCCAGGTTACCTCTGAGTTAGGGAACATCTGCTCATAGATACCGTTCTTGTTTGAAGTACCGAACTGGTATGTACCTGAAGTCTGTGTCCAGATTGCCTGATACAGGAACCTCTGGCCGTAACGGTCGTTACCTACCTGTCCGAAGGATGCGCGGAGCTTGAGGTTGCTCAGCCAGTTGGAAGTGCCCTTCATGAACTCCTCTGCGGTTGGTCTCCAACCAATTGAGAATGAAGGGAAGAAACCGAAGCGCATACCCTTCTGGAAGTTCTCGGATCCGTTGTATCCGGCGTTGAACTCGGCAAGATAGCGGTTGTCATAGTCGTAAGTCACACGTCCTACGAGTCCCTGGTAGCGGCGGCGCAGCTGTGACATCACCTTCTGGTCGTTCTGGTTGTACAGCATCATTGCGGTGAGGTTGTGCTTGCCGAACTGGCGGGCGTAGTTCACCTGGGCCTCGATGTAGACCTTCATATTCTGGTTATGGCTGGAGCCCATACTGTAAACGCCATCAAGGTTGAACTGGTTGTATGCGCTCTGGTACTTGTAGTTGGCGCGGTCGTTGAGTTCGTATGTAGCGTATGACTTGGTATATCTCTTCTGATACATATCGGTGTAGTCAAAAGACAAGGTAGCCTTTGCACTCAAACCTTTAGTAATCCAGTCGAGATTTGAATTGAGAGTGAAGTTTGTCTCGTTTACAGTTGTCGTGCTCCTGTAGTATCCTCCCTCTGCCAGAGCGGCTACAGGGTTGTTCTGATACTGTGAAGTACCTGCATAGAGCTTCTTTGTATTGCCTTCTCCGAGGTCAACCTCATAAGTTACAGGGAAGAGCCATCCCGGATAGTGGTTGATGGCCTGGAACAGCTGGTTTTCGCTGCTGGCAGCACCGGTCCTGATCTCGAAACGGGTTCCGAAGTTGATTGAGAGGGTGAGGGTTGAAGTGAGGCTGAAGTCCATATTGGCGCGGAACGCGTAACGGTTGTAGTCAGTTGATGACGGGTTGCCGTACTTGTCGTTGCTGAGGTTCTTGATCATACCTCCCTGGTTGTAAACCTCACCGGATGTATAGTAACGCATACGCTCGGTACCTCCGCGGATACCAAGAGTGTACCTCTGGCTGAATGCGCGGTTGGTAAGGAGCTCGTTATACCAGTCCGTATTAGGATAAAGGAGTGCATCGATTCCGCTGAGCTGTCCGTCAACGCTCTTCTTGTACATTGCAATGTCGTTTGCGCTGTACTGTGAAGGAAGTCCGTCGTTTGCGAGGGCCTCTTCAAGGAGGACAACTGAATCGTAGCTGTTGAGGATGGTGTTCTTACGAGTAGGAGTCTGCAGCTGGGCGCTGGCGGTGAGGCTGACCTGAGGGGTCTGGAGCTGACCGCGCTTTGTGGTGATAAGGATTACACCGTTTGCACCGCGCACACCGTAAACGGCGGTTGCGGAAGCGTCCTTGAGGACTGAGATGGACTCGATATCGTCAGGAGCGATCTGTGAGAATGAACGCTCGATTCCATCCACGAGGATGAGAGGAGAAGATTCTCCCGTGAAGGTTGCACGGCCACGGATGTTGATTTCTGTGTCATCTGCACCCGGAGCACCGGAAAGCTGGGTTGTGATCAATCCAGGGATCTTACCGGCGATGGCCTGGGAAACGTTGGCGGCAGGAGTAGCAAGGAGGTCTTTGTTGGAAACCTGTGAGATGGCTCCGATAACTGACTCCTTCTTCTGCTGACCGTAACCTACTACAACCACCTCTTCGAGAAGCTCTCTGTCTTCTTCAAGAGTGATGTTCAGGGTTGTTCTGGTTCCTACAGGAATCTCCTGTGTAACAAAACCGACATAGCTGATCTGGAGAACGGCACTGGAATTGCTGACAGTGATGGTGAAGTTACCGTCAAGGTCTGTCAACTGACCATTTGTAGTACCCAACTCCATTACAGCTGCGCCGATAATTGGTTCACCGGCCTGGTCCTTGACCACTCCGGTGACGCGCACCTGTGCAAATGCACTCACCGTAACCAGCATCATTGATGCCAGTAGTAAGGCTTTCTGAAGTAGTTTCTTCATATGGTTAGAGATTAATTGAAACGAGGCTTACACCTCATTAAGTGAAAAATTAGATAATTGAGGCATAAGTTCCGCACTCTCCTGGGAGAGATTGGAGAGAGATTCCGGAGTCTCCACCTTTACGGGCAGATTCTGCGAAATCTTTTGATTACCTGCAGGAGGGTCTATACGCCCCCATTCAGGTTCACAAGCCACAAACGTGAAAAGCATAAGAGCGGCCACTAAAAGTGACGTACCTTTAATTTTTTTCATGCGATTAGAATTTGTGAGTTAATATTAATGGGTTTTTTAGTGTATATGGTCGTGGTATATTACAAACAAAGGTAGTCATTGTTTTACTTATTTCCAAAATAATTAGACATTCTCTTGGACTATTCTGCACAGGAGCATAATGTCCTGAGGCGCGACGGAATTATGCCGTCACACCCCAGGACATTGTGTAAAAGCCTATGGCAGAATCTCATCGACCGAAGTTGATAAGGGCGTCATCGTGGTGACGCGCCTCACGGCAGACATCGTCTAGGATCATAGTAAAACCGTTCTCTTCGCTGTAAGGCTCCCACACCGGGATGCCCTTGATATTGGGATCACCTGTCTTGATGAAAGAGAGCCAAATGTCGCTGACAGTCTCCTGGAACTTGTATGCGCGGTCCGAACCTCCGGTCATCTCACGCATATTCTGTACATTGTTGAACATAAAAGGCAGTTCCATACCGTGACTTGCTCCAAGGGCGTTCTCAGGCATCCAGGTAAACAGGTAAAGGTAAGCGGGAGCACCTCCCTGACGGGCCTTTGCCGCAGCCTGGCGCACGGCGCCTCCGCGGAAGTTGAAGTCCGCATAAACAGCATCCTTGAGCGGGGCGTTGGGATAAGCCTTGCGGAAAGCCTCTAGGTATTCGTCCACGCGGTCACGATATCGACGTGAAATCTGAGCACGGACAGCCTCCTCCGAACCGTCAATTGCCACATCGAAGGTGAATTCATTGAAATTGGTACCTACCAGCAATGGGATGTCCCTGCTGAGTTCAGGAGCCTCGGTCTCCCCCGGTTTCATTGCGATGACTGTACCGTCACCCACGGGGCCGGCTCCTGCACGCGCCTGACGGGATGCGGCCAGCAACTGGTCATAGCTGAATCCGGACAGATCCACATCCGGGGCGGGCTCCAAGCCAAGAGCCTTGACAAAGTCTATACCCTGCTGCCTGGTAGCCTCAGGATCGGCCACGCTCAAGAAAGAGCCGCTCTGCACGATGGCCCTTTTGAACAGGCCCTTTGCAGAAGGCATAGCCAAGAGTGCGGAAACCTTTCCACCACCTCCGGACTGGCCGGCGATAGTCACACAGGACGGATCTCCTCCGAAACGTGAAATATTGTCGCGGACCCACTCGAGCGCCTTGACAATATCCTGTTGGCCAAGATTCACGGACTGTGCATACTTGCCACCAAGACCTGTCAGGTCAAGATATCCCAGGACGTTGAGCCTGTGGTTGATGTTTACCACAACGATATCTCCCTTCTGTGCAAGTGCGCGGCCCTCATAGCAAGGCAGGTCGTGTCCCGAACCGGTTGAATAGCCACCGCCGTGAATCCAGAAGAACACCGGGCGTTTCTTGCCGTCGGTAATGGAAGGAGTCCATACGTTCAGCACCTGGCAGGCCTCGTCCATCGGCTCAAGGAAGAACTGGTTTCCAAAGCCGTAGTCTGACTGGGTGTTGCTGTCGTTGTAGTTCAGGGTCTCCGTCTGAGGAGTCTGTGGTCCGTAGAGCTTGCACTGGCGCACGCCCTCCCAGCGGTCGGGGGCCTGCGGGGGCATAAAGCGCTCGGCCTTGGCATAGCGGATACCTTTAAAGGTGTAGATACTGCCATCAAGGTAGCCTTCGATGGTGCCGTAGGTGGTTTCTACGCGGGTGTTTTCTCCCGCTGTAATGGCTCCGTCAGGAAAATACTTCTCTGGGGCCTTTGAAACACAAGCCGCGCAGAGAAGTACCGCCGCAACCATCAGGAATGATGATTTCTTCATAATAATTAATTAATTCAGGTTTGATTTTATTGTATGTAAAAAAATCGTTATAAACCGGGGAATCGAACCACAAACGATTCATACAATTCTATTCTATTCTATTTCCAAAGCTTTCTGTTAACCATACTATTTATTAGTGGGCGGGCCGATTCCCCGGAGGCTATTCATTACACTATGCAAAGGTATAAAAAAATGCGCAAGAAATGACACATAAAGGACAGATACTAACATATTTTGTCACTGTTTGCCGAACCCCCGGGAATTATTCGTATCTTCCTGCAGAAATAGAGAAATGAAAAGATTATTCTTAACGGCAGCAGTGCTGTCCTGCGTTCTGATATCATCCGTGGCCAGTGCTGCTGGACACACGTCCAGTTACTATCACGACCGGACGGCCACTCTGTCCGTACGTTCCGTAACTCGTCAGGACGGGGGTATGGTTTGGTTCGGTACGGACAGAAGCCTGTACAGTTTTGACGGCTATGACCTGACGCCCCATCCCTGCCCGGACGGGCATATCCAGATCAACAAGCTTATGATCGTAGAGGACACGATGCTTATCGGCACAAATAACGGCCTGTACACTTTCCCTTTGAAAGAGCATAGTTATATCAAGGCCGTTCCCTTTGACGGGTATCGTGTACGTGACATCCTCAACTACGGACCATTTGTCTATATCGGCACTGACAACGGTTTTTACCGCTATGACAGGTCTACGGACACAGCCGTTCAGCTTTACGATGGCAATATCCTGTCACTCGCCATATACGGGGACGTCCTATATGTTGGTATGTGGGATGGTATAGGCACTTATTCCATAGCCAGCGGCACCTTTTCTCCCTCCCAGTTCGACTCCACCATCCGCCTTGCCTCCTGTATTATCCCGGATGACAGGTATCTCTGGGTTGGAACGCCTGCCAGACTTTTAAAGATAGACAGGACAGAAGGCAAAGTGTCCGATGCCTGCCAGCTCCCAGTAGCCAAGACAATGTGCCGGGACAGCGAGGGATGCCTGTTAGTGGGCACTGACAACGGACTGTTCCGTTACGACCCCTCCTCCGGAATCCGGGAAGAGATACACCCCGGCGTGATCTGGTCCGGTATGAGCGACTCTGATGGGATGCTTTGGTTTGGAACCGACAATGGACTTATGCACTTGCAGACATATTCTGCCATCCAGTCCCTGGAAGGACTGCCCAAGGAAGACAATACGTTGTACAGCGTTCTGTTGCACGACAAAAGGGGACGTCTATGGGTAGGAGGCTCCAACGGTTTGTATCTGCTGCCCGGAAACGGGACTTCAAGGCACTATTCCATGTCCGGAAGCCAGTACCACATCCCGCACAACAAAGTGCGCCGGATCGTTGAAGATCCGAAGAGCGGCACCATCTACATCGCCTCGGACGGTGGCATCCTTTTTTACGACGAAACCTCCGGAAACATGGTCTCCATCAGGATCCCAGGAATCCAAAACTGGGTCTACGACCTTATCATCCTGCACGATGAAATCTGGGCCGCCACTTTCGAAGGACTGTTCCGGGTGAACTCTGACGGCAGCATCATCAGCCAGTACCGCAGGGAAGAAGGGTTGACATCAAACGATGTCGCAAGGATTGTCCTGGGGCGTGACAGCCGCATTTGGGCGTTGACCAGGGACCAGCGTCTTTTCCGAATCGACCCCACGAATGGAGAGGTCCTTCTTCAGGACCAGGCGCCCGTCGGCCCGGACTCTATGTGCGGCGACAGCGAAGGCCGCATATGGATATCGGCAGGAAACCGCATTGCACGGATAGCCCCACAGAGAGACGATGCTGATATCAGAAGCGTTGAATTCTACCCGGATGCAAACATAGAATCATTCTCCCTTACCGAAGCGGAAGGGAGAATCTGGATGTGCACATCGGAAGGCCTTTTCTCCATTGACAAGACCGACCTTAGCATAAGGAGCCTTGGTACATACCGCAATTATGTCAGCGTAGAATACGATCCCTTCCGCAAAAGCCTGCTTCTTGGCACGGCCGGATCGGTCGATGAGGTACGTATTTCAGACCTCCGGCACTATTTTGAGAGCGACCCTCCGGCTCTTCTCATCACAGGACTCACCGTGAACGGTTCCAGGAGAATTGACCCTGACTCCAGCCTTCCCCAAGGGATCAAGCTGCCTCATAGCCAGAACAATCTGGAAGTCTCCTTTTCAGATTTCAACTTCGATGACGAAGTGCCACACAGGTTTGTCTATTGGCTTGACTGCCGTAACGAGCACGCCAGCGGTATGGTTACAGGAAACAAGGTCACCCTTACCGGCCTGAGGCCAGGCCGCTACAGCCTGGCAGTAGCCCCTGCCGGGATTGCCGGCGAACCAAGGGAACTCTTGTCATTCCGCATACAGCCCCCCTGGTACCTCTCCCCCTGGATGTTGCTGTTATACGCCCTCCTGATTGCCGGAGCCGTCAATATGATCATCAAGTTGGCAACGACCCGCCGGTATCTTGAACTGGAGCGCAGGCAACGGGACGAACTTGCAGAGCAGTCCCGGCAGAAGGAAGCTTTCATCCAGGACCTGGCCCACGAACTGAAGACTCCCCTCAGCCTTGTCATCGGCCCTCTGGGCAAGATGATCAGAGAAGCCGGACCGGATACGGATATCACGGACCTTCAGCTTGCACAGGAGAACGCAATGCGCCTCAGTTCGCTTATCCACAAGACAATAGACTATTATAAAGGGTCCGACGGCGTTGCAGAAACCCTGATGACCTCAGAAATTGAATTCGTGGATTTTGCCAGGAGCATCTTCGATTCCTGGCGGGAGAATTTCCCCAAGCACGAATTCATCTTCAACAGCAGCCATAAGGAAATACCTGCATCCATTGACGTCGTCAAGATTGAGAAAGTCCTTAACAACCTGATGTCCAATGCTTGCAAGTATACTCCGGAAGGAGGCTCCGTACTTATGACCATTGAGAGGGATGACATAGGAGGCAAACTGGTCATAAAGGTATCGGACACGGGCATAGGCATCCCCAAAGAAGAACTTCCATTTGCATTCCAGCGCTATTTCGAATCCTCCAGGACCAAGCATGGGGGCTATGACAGTACCGGTATCGGCCTTTCAATAATCAAGAAGTATATCGAGGTTCACAACGGACAGGTATCCGTCAGCTCAGATTCTGACGGTACCACTTTCACCATTGTACTCCCCTGTCTGGCCCAAAGCGCTCCTGCCGGGAGCCCGGAAGCCTCCTCAGCCGGGACAGAAGATTCTGACAAGCCTCTCATTGCCATCGTGGATGACAACGTCCAGATTTGCAGTTTCCTAGAGAGCCTGTTAAAGGATGACTATCGCTGTGTTTGTTCCCACAACGGCAAGAGCGGGCTCAAGCTCTGCAAGGACGTACTCCCTGACCTGGTCATATCAGATGTCCTAATGCCGGTAATGGATGGAATGGAGATGTGCCGCCAAATCAGGCAGATCGCCCCCCTGAGCACCATCCCTATCATAATGCTGACCGCAAAAGATGACAAGAAGACCGAACAGGAAAGCATAGGCCTGAACATAGACGTTTTCTTCTCCAAGCCCTTCGACGTGCCCACCCTGACAGCGCGCGTAAAGCAGCTGCTGGGCAACAGGAAGCGTATGGAACAGCGTGTCAGGATGGAGATGCTCGCCGCGCCGGAAAAGCCTGTTGAACTCTCACAGGACGAACTCTTCCTAAAGAAAGTGACTCAACTTATTGAAGAGCACCTTGACGACACAAGCCTGTCCGTGTCCCGGTTATGCGAACTGGGCCAGTTCCCGGAAAAACAGCTATACCGCAGGCTCAAACAGTTCACAGGGCAATCCGCAGTGGAATACATACGTTCCATCCGGCTCAAGAAGGCCGCCCTGCTCCTCCAGAGCGGCAACTTCACCATTTCTGAAGTGATGTACAACGTAGGCTTTTCCAATGCCTCATATTTCACCAGAGCTTTCTCATCGGCATTTGGAATGACCCCGTCCGAATACCTGAAATCATTCAAGAACAAATAAACTTTTTTAGTATTTTTGTTAAAACTCATAATAATTAAGACAAATGAAGACCAAACTTATCATCCTTGCCTCTGTACTGCTTATGTCGGCAGGCCTGGCTTGCCACGCCCAAACCAATACTTTTGACATCAATATGAAGAAGTTGGGCGCGCCAATCCAGCCTACGATGTACGGTATCTTCTTTGAGGACATCAACTTTGCGGCGGACGGAGGCCTTTATGCAGAACTTATAAAAAACCGTTCATTCGAATTCCCGGTAGACCCCCTTCAGGGTTGGACTGCCTTTGGAAACGTGAAAGTCCGTGAAGACGGTCCTTTTGACAAGAACCCGCATTATGTACGCCTGGGCAACGCCGGACACGCACACAAGCACACCGGACTCGAGAACAACGGCTTCTTTGGGATAGGACTTAAAGAAGGGGCCCAGTACCGCTTCAGCGTATGGGCCAGGGTTCCTGACGGAGGGAACGCCACAATACGCGTAGAGCTTATGGACAGGGCCAATATGGGCGAACGCCAGGCCTATGTTCAGCAGAGAGTAGCCATCAGTTCTTCCCAGTGGAAGAAATATGAAGTGGTACTCACTTCTCCTGTCACCAACCCAAAGGCATCCCTCAGGATCTTCCTCCAGAGCAAAGAGGCTACCGTTGATCTTGAGCACATCTCCCTCTTCCCTGTCGACACCTGGATGGGTCACGAGAACGGTATGCGAAAGGACCTTGCACAGGCCCTCTATGACCTTCATCCCGGCATTTTCCGCTTCCCCGGCGGATGTATAGTAGAAGGAACGGACCTGGAGACCCGCTATAACTGGAAAAACTCCGTAGGCCCCGTGGAGAACCGCCCTATCAATGAGAACCGTTGGGAATACACATTCGACTACCGCCTCTTCCCTGACTACTTCCAGAGCTACGGCCTTGGTTTCTACGAGTTCTTCCTCCTGAGCGAGGAGATTGGCTCCGAGCCCCTCCCTATCGTAAGCTGCGGCCTCGCCTGCCAGTTCCAGAACGATGACGAAAGCGCCCACGTACCCGTAGACGAACTTCAGGACTACATCCAGGACGCCCTGGACCTCATTGAGTTCGCCAACGGCGACGTCAGCACAAAATGGGGCGCGCTCCGCGCAGAAATGGGCCACCCTGCACCGTTCAACCTCAAATTCCTGGGCGTTGGAAACGAGCAGTGGGGAGAGACTTATCCGGAGCATCTGGAGCCTTTTGTAAAGGCCATCCGCGCCAAATATCCTAATATCAAGATAGTTGGAACATCAGGTCCTGACTCTGAAGGCAAGCAGTTCGACTACCTCTGGCCGGAAATGAAGAGGCTTGGCGCAGACCTGGTTGACGAGCACTTCTACCGTCCGTACGACTGGTTCCTCGCCCAGGGAGCACGCTATGACAATTACGACCGCAAGGGCCCCAAGGTATTCGCCGGTGAGTACGCTTGCCACGCCAGGGGCAAGAAGTGGAACCACTTCTACGCTTCCCTGCTGGAGGCAGCATTTATGACAGGACTTGAGCGCAACGCCGATATCGTACATATGGCAACCTACGCTCCCCTCTTCGCACACGTAGAAGGATGGCAGTGGCGTCCGGACCTCATCTGGTTCGACAACCTGAACACAATGCGCACCGTAAGCTACTACGTACAGCAACTCTACTCTCAGTATAAGGGAGCCAACGCCCTCACCCTTACTATGGACAAGAAGAACGTTACCGGAGCCGATGGCCAGAACGGCCTGTTCGCCAGCGCCGTAGCAGACGGAAACAAAGTCTATGTCAAGGTAGTGAACACTTCCGATAAGGCCCAGAGCATCAACCTGAACTTCACGGGAATGAAGAAGAACGAAGTTCTCAAGGGAGTGAAGTGCATCAGGCTCACAACAGACAAGCTTGAGGAAGACAACATAGAGGATCCAACCAACATCCTGCCGGAAGAACTCGCTTTCAACGCCCAGGGACAGAACGTCAACGTAACCGTTGAGCCGCTCTGCTTCAGGATCTTCGTCCTTGAGAAATAAGAGACCGGAAATAAAAAAAAGAGCCGCCAAGCGGCTCTTTTTTATTGATAATCAATTACTAGCACTTGACTGCCTTAGCCTCGGCAGGAAGCAAGCGCATATAATTCTTGAGATAACGGTTGAAGCCTTCAACCTCCTCGGAGGTAGGAGCAATTTCCTCGCCCTGGTTGCCTGCGAACACAACATCTTCAAGATAGTCAGGAAGGTTGCGTTTTGCTGCGTTGTTAACGAGGAAAGCTGCCAGGAGAGCCATTCCCCAGGCACCGCCTTCACCGGCTGTCTCCATTACGGAAATAGGTGAATCAAGGGCAGCTGCGAGAACTCTCTGTCCAACTCCCTTGGTCTTGAACAGACCGCCGTGTCCGGTGATCCTGTCAACCTTGACGTTCTCCTCGTTGAAGAGGATGTCGTTACCTATCTTGAGGACGGCGACTGAAGCGTAGAGGTTGGCCCTCATAAAGTTGGCCAGGTTGAATTTGTCCAATGCGTGGCGCACCAGCATAGGACGGCCTTCGGCAAGGCCTACTACCGGCTCTCCGGAGATGAAGTTATAGGATACAAGACCACCGCAGTCCGTATCACCTGTCATTGCGTTGTTGTAGAGGGTGCCGAAAAGCTTGCCCATATCTACAGGAACACCCAGGAGCTCCTGGAATTCCTTGAAGATTCCAACCCACGCGTTCAGGTCTGAGGTACAGTTGTTACAGTGTACCATTGCAACAGGACTTCCATCCGGTGTGGTAACTATGTCAATTACCTCGTGCGGCTTGGCAAGGTCCTTCTCAAGAACTATCATTGAGAATGAAGAAGTTCCTGCGGAAACATTGCCGGTGCGCGGCTTAACTGCGTTTGTAGCAACCATTCCGGTTCCTGCGTCTCCCTCAGGAGGGCAGAAAGGAACACCCGGCTGCAGATGGCCTGTGATGTCAAGCCTGCGGACGCCTTCCTCAGTCAGGTAACCGGCGTTCTGGCCAGCTACAAGCACCTTTGGAAGGATGTCTTCCAGTTTCCATTTGTACTTTTTGGGAGCGATCAAGGCGTTGAACTTGCTCACCATCTCGGCAGAGTAAGTCTTTGTCTTGGGGTCCACCGGAATCATACCGGAAGCGTCTCCAATACCAAGCACCTTCTCACCTGTAAGCTTCCAGTGAACGTATCCTGCAAGCGTGGTAAGGAAAGTGATCTCCGGAACGTGCGGTTCCTCGTCCAAGATGCACTGATACAGGTGTGAAATACTCCAGCGGAGCGGAATATTGAACTTGAACAGTGAGGACAGTTCGGCAGCTGCGGCTCCGGTATTGGTGTTGCGCCAGGTACGGAATGGAACCTTAATCTTGTTGGTCTTGTCAAAAGCCATGTAGCCGTGCATCATTGCGCTGATGCCGATGGCTGCAAGGTGCTCTATCTCAACTTCATACTTCTTGAGGACATTTGCGCGGAGGTCCGCATAGCAGGACTGGAGTCCGAACCAGATGGACTCCGTGGTGTATGTCCACAAGCCGTTGACGAGCTGGTTCTCCCACTCGTGGCTGCCCTGGGCGATGGGCACGTTGGCCTCATCTACCAGGACCGCCTTAATGCGGGTTGAACCGAACTCGATTCCAAGTATGGCCCTTCCGGCCTCTATGGTCTCTTTTGCGTTCATAGAGCCTACTTGAGAGCCTTGTTGATGTAATAGTAAACCTCGTTGGTACGGATTTCCTTCTTGAAGTCGGAAATGTTGGTTTCCTTGTTGATGTGGAGCATCTCTATTCCGGTAATCTCAGCGAAGTCCTCCCAGTACTCAGGAGTAACGTCATAGCTGAATGCGGAGTGATGGGTTCCTCCAGCAAGGATCCAGGCGCCTGCGCCAACCTCGAATGTAGGCTGGGGGATCCACAGTGCTGATGCAACAGGCAGGTGAGGCATTGGCTTTGGCTCAATACACTCTACATCCTGGATGATCAGGCGGAAACGGTTTCCAAGGTCAACTACGGTAGCCTTGATACCAGGGCCTGTCTTGGATGTGAACACAAGGCGGGCGGTCTGCTGCTTGCGGATACCGATGCCAAGGAAATGAACCTCCAGCTTTGGCTTGTCGCTTGCAATCATAGGGCAGATCTCCAGCATATGGCTCTGGAGGCAGGAGCTCTTGTCACCCGCAAAGTTGAGGGTGTAGTCCTCGAGGAATGAGCATCCGGTAGGAAGGCCCTGGGTCATAACCCAAAGTGTCCTGTAAAGGCAGGCTGTCTTCCAGTCTCCCTCTGCACCGAATCCATATCCCTCTTCCATAAGGCGCTGTGATGCAAGGCCAGGGATCTGGTCGAATCCGCAGAAGTCAGGAGCGTCGATGTCAGCGTCTCCAAGGTCGTCGAAGTTGGTGGTGAAAGCGGTGGCGCCTTCGTCCTTGAGGACGCGGCGAAGCGCGATCTCAGCCTTGGCGCTGTTGCGCACCTTCTCCCAGTAAACCTCTTCGCCAGACTCGTCTATCTTGATGGTATAGAGCTTCTTATACTCCTCTACAAGGGCGTCTACCTCTGCCGGGGTAACCTTCTTGTAGTAATCCATCAGGGATGAAACCGGATAGTAGTCTACGTGGTAGCCGAGACGCTGCTCGAACTCTACGCGGTCACCGTCGGTAACGGCTACGTTGTTCATATTCATACCGAACATAAGGCAGCGTACTTCCTTTGCGTCAGCGACGCCGGCTGCAACGCGTGCCCATACGGCAATCTTCTTCTGAACTTCCTCGTTCTTCCAGTAGCCTACGACCACCTTGCGCGGAACGCGCATACGGGTGCAGATATGGCCGAACTCTATGTCACCGTGGGCGCTCTGGTTCAGGTTCATAAAGTCCATGTCAATCTTGTCCCACGGAATCTCTGCGTTGTACTGGGTGTGGAAGTGAAGGAGAGGCTTCTCCAGAGCCTGGAGGCCCTTGATCCACATCTTTGCAGGTGAGAAGGTATGCATCCAGGTGATGATACCAACGCACTTGGGATCGTTGTTGGCGGCCTTCATAACGGCCTCAACCTCTTTGCTGCTGTTTGCAGTTCCCTTGTAAACTATCTTGACGGGGATGTTTCCGGAAGCATTGAGTCCTTCAACCATCTCCTTGGAATGTCCGTCAACCTGTACCACAGCGTCTCCACCATAGAGGAGCTGGGCTCCGGTAACGAACCAAACTTCACAGTTCTCAAATTGTTTGATCATGTCGATTAATTAGTTTAATGTTATTTCTTTTTCTGGCCGTAATAAGCGTTGGGGCCGTGTTTGCGGCTGTAATGCTTCTCTACCAGAAGGGGATTCATTGTAAGGTCCGGATTCACGCAGAGCGAAACGAAGGCCATCTTGGCGCACTGCTCCATAACCGTGGCATTGTACACGGCATTGTCAGGAGAAGTTCCCCAGGAGAACGGGCCGTGGTTCTTCACCAGCACGGCAGGAGTATGGTCAGGGTTGATCTTGCGGATGTTAAGTATCTCGTCCACAATGACATTGCCCGTCTCAAGCTCATACTGTCCCTCCACTTCTTCCTTGGTCATATCCCTTGTACAAGGGATGTCCTTGTAGAAGTAGTCTGCGTGGGTTGTTCCTATATTAGGAATATCCTTCCCGGCCTGGGCGAAGGCTGTAGCGAACGTGGAATGCGTATGTACAACTCCCTGTATGTTGGGGAACGCCTTGTACAGCACCAGATGCGTAGGCGTGTCTGAAGACGGGTTAAGGTCTCCTTCAACCACCTTGCCGGTGTTAAGGTCCACCACTACCATATCGGAAGCCTTCATTGAGTCATAATCCACTCCGGAAGGCTTTATCACCACCAGGCCTTTCGCACGGTCGATCCCGGAAACATTGCCCCAGGTGAAAAGCACCAGGCCATGTTTCACGAGATCCAGATTCGCGCGATATACTTTTTCTTTAAGCTCTTCAAGCATATTACCAGAGAAGTATGTAAAGGAAAATGATAATGGCAAGGATTGTGAGTCCGCCAATGTTGTATCCCTTTGTAGTATGGAATGCTGAGAGGTCCGTACGGAGGGCCTTCTCGTCTTCCTTGTCGTCCTTAGCATTGCCAATCAGCCAGATAGCGTGCATTCCAACCAGAACTCCGAAGAAGAAGAATGCCTGGAATCCGATATCGTTCAGATATGCTATGAAGTTGTTGTCAGGTGTAGCTGTTGCAGGGAGGCACTTGTTCCAGATGGTAACGATGGCTGCCAGTACAATGAAGAAGATACCGGCGCAGCCAAGCCTCTTGCCCCACTTGACCATTGTATCCTGATCCTCCTGGGAGAGAGGCTCGGACTTAACGAACTTCTTGTCTGTGAGTGAGAGAACAACCATCATAGTAAGAAGGATCATAAAGATATAGCCTGCACGGAGCTGGAATGCAACCTGAGGCATACAAAGCTTGAAGATAACTCCAAGAGGAATGGTTGCGATAGCTGTCCAGACGGCTGCCCTTGCGGAAGCCCTCTTCCAGAGAAGACCGATTCCGAATACGCAGACGATACCAGGATAAATGAATCCTGAGTACTCCTGGATGTACTGGAATGCCTGGTCGAGACCGCCGAGGAGAGGCTTAACTGCGATAGCAGCGATGATGAGGGCTACCAGTGAGGTGATACGGCCCACGGTAACGAGGTTCTTGTCAGTTGCATCCTTCTTGATGTACTTCTTGTAGATATCCATTGTGAAGAGGGTTGAAGTACTGTTGAACATTGATGCAAGTGAAGAGATGATGGCTGCTGCGAGGGCTGCGAATGAGAGACCCTTTACAACCGGAGGTGCGAAGTTGAGGATGAGCCAAGGATAGGCGTCGTCAGCTACGCGGATGCTTCCCTGAAGGTTGGATACGAGTTCAGGATGCTGGGTGATATAGAATGCGCAGACACCGGGAAGAACGGCGATGATAGGCACGATGAGCTTGAGGAATCCGGCGAAGATGAGACCCTTCTGGGCTTCTTCGATGCTCTTTGCTGCAAGACCCTTCTGGATGATGTACTGGTTGAATCCCCAGTAGCCCAGGTTGGTCAGCCACATTGCTCCGAATACCGCTACAAGACCAGGCACGTTTGCATATGCAGCCGGGTTATGTGACTCCGGCACAATCAGATGCAGATGCACATCCCTTGCGTATTCTCCGCTGGTAAGTGTCTCGTATACTGTAGAAAGACCGGTCATAGGACCGCCGCCCACTGAGTTGCCCACGAACTTGAGGGCGAAGTAAGCGGTGATGAGACCGCCGCCGATGAGGAAGGTAACCTGCATAACGTCAGTCCAAGCAACTGAAGCAAGACCTCCGTAGATTGAATATACACCGGCTATGATGTACAGGAACATTACAATGATCATCCTCATTGAGATGGTTGTGGATCCAATTGCCACGCTTACACCCTGGAGACCAAGTATCTGCTCGATGGCGAGGGCTCCGAGCCAAGCTACGGAAGTAAGGTTCACGAACACATAGAGGAAGAGCCACAGAACGGAGAATGCAACGCCCACACCGTCGTTATACCTCTCGCGGAGGAACTGGGGGATGGTGAAGATCTTCTTCTTGAGCATAAGGGGAAGCAGCCATTTACCGATAACTACAAGTGTCAGGGCTGCCATAATCTCATAAGCCGCGGTAGCGATTCCATCGCGGAATCCGGTACCGGACATACCGATGAGCTGCTCGGCCGAAATGTTGGCCGCAATCAATGATGCTCCTACAGCCCACCAAGTAAGGGTGTTACCAGCAAGGAAGTAGTCGCTTGCACTTTTCTCCTCGCCCTTCTTTGTACGGCCAAGGAAAAGGCCAAGGAAGATAAGGAGGCAGAGATAAATAATCAGGATGACAAGGTCCACGGTCTTGAAGCCTGATGCCGTGATGACGGAACCCAGGGAGCCGAGGGCTTTTCCTGTCTGATCAAATAGGTTCATTTTTTAGTTATATTAAGATAATTATTTGGTTACAGAGAATGCGAATACACAGTGGCTGTAGTATTTCTCACCCGGACGGAGCACGGTAGAAGGCCAGTCAGCCTTGTTTGGTGAATCCGGATAGTGCTGGGTCTCAAGGCAGATGGCTCCGCGGTATGCGAACTTCTTTCCGCCCTTTCCGGTGGCGCTTCCGTCAAGGAAGTTTCCGGTGTAAACCTGGAGACCGGGCTCGTTGGTATAGATGTCAAGTGTAATTCCGTTTGCAGGGTTTGTCAGGCGGCAGGCAAGCGCGCTCTCGTCACCCTTGGTGTCCAGAACGTAGTTGTGGTCGATTCCGCTTCCGTTCTTGAGCTGCTCGTTGTCAGCTGCGATGTCCTTGCCGATGAGCTTGGGTGTGGTGAAATCGAACGGAGTTCCGGCAACAGGGTCAATTGTTCCGAAAGGAATTGACGTAGCGTTGATAGGAGTGTAACCGGATGCGTTGATGTACATAAGCTCGTCGCAGACGCTGTGGTTCTGAGGATCGCCACCCAGGTTGAAATATGAGTGGTTGGACATATTGATCACTGTAGGAGCGTCTGTTGTTGCCTCGTACTTGATGTCGATGGCGTTGGCATCGGTCAGGGTGTAAGTAACATAAGCTACCACGTGGCCGGGGAACTGCATATCTCCGTCAGGAGAGTCCATCTTGAGCTTGAGGTGGGATGCGTCGGCCTCTACAACCTCGTATACCTTGTTGTGCCAGCCGGTGAAACCTCCGTGGAGGCAGTTGGTGCCGTCGTTGTGAGGAAGTTCGTACTCCTTGCCGTCAATGGAGAAGATTCCTCCGTCGATACGGTTGGCGTAGCGTCCCAGGGCTGCTCCGTAGTTGGAGTCTCCGTTCTCCGGGAAATAGCTCTGGACATTGTCGAATCCCAGGACTACGTCGGTGTAGACACCGTCCTTGTCAGGAACCATTATTGAAACGATACGTCCTCCGAAGTTGGTGATTGCCACCTCCATTCCGGAAGCGTTTGTCAAAGTGTAGAGAGCGGTAGGCTGGCCCTGATATTCTGCTGCAAATTTTGCAGGATCAAGCCCGTGCTTGGGAAGCGGAGCCTGTTTCTTGGTGGCACACGCAACCGTCATAAGCGCTGCAAGCGCAATTGCTAGATACTTTTTCATTTCTAAACTGTTTATCTTGAATTATTCTTGTTTCATCCAAACTATCATATCTCCCGCTCCCCTGTGGTTCCACGCATAATACGGGATCAGGGTGAGGTTGGAATCCTGGACAAGGATCTCGTCAATTCCGTAAAGTTTGCCCTTGTTCTCACGAACGGCCAGCTTGGGGGAATCGCTCAGGACAACCTCCCTTACCTTCACGTCAGGATTGTCAGGCCACTCTGCGCAGTAGACGACAGGTCCGCGCTCAACTGCCACGCGGCCCCTGTCAGCCTCGACCTTGTCGTTGGCCTTTACAAGGCGTGGCTCCATATCCATATCCAGGACTACGACGTCGCCGGGAGCCCACTTGCGGTCTATGGAGAAGTAGCCCTTGTCAAGGTCCGCATTGATTTCCTGGCCGTTGAGGGAAACCTTGTAGCCAAGCTCCACGTCATCATCGAACTTATAAAGGTCTGAAGGGACAACCTCTCCGCGAACCCATCCGGGGATGCGGAGCTTGAGGTTGAAGCCTTTCTTGGGGGCCTCGTTGACAACGATCTTGACCTTTCCGTCCCAAGGATAGTTGGTTTCCATTGAAACAGAAACGTCTCCGTTCTTTACGCTGTCGTGCATTGTGTTGGCCATATACAGGTTCACGTAAAGGTCATTGTCCTTGACGGCGTATACATATCCTGGAACTGACGGGATGAAGCGGCAGATGTTGGAAGGGCAGCAGGCGCAGCCGAACCAGTCCTGGCGCTGATGGCGTCCGTCGGACTCCAGCGGATTGGGATAGAAGAAGGTGCCTCCGTCAAGTGAAACTCCGGAGATGACTCCGTTGTAGAGGGACCTTTCCAGGACGTCGTAATATTTTGAGTCTCCGTGAAGGAGGAACATCCTGTAGTTGAAATAAACGTTGCCAATGGCGGCGCAGGTCTCGCAGTATGAAGTGAGGTTTGGAAGCTCGTAGTTGTCTCCAAAGGCCTCTCCGCTGCGGCGGGCGCCCACTCCACCGGTAAGGTAGAGCTTCTTGTCAGCAATGTTCTCCCAGATCTTGTCGATGGCCTCGATGTAATCTGTCTGGCCTGTAAGGGCGGCTACGTCAGCGATTCCTGAGTAGAAGTACTCTGCCCTGACGGCGTGGCCAACGGCCTCGTCCTGCTCCAGTACGGGAACGTGGGACTGGCGGTATTCCTCCGCGCCTTTCTCTCCGTGGCCGCGCATATCTATGAAGAATTTGGCCTCGTCCAGATACTTCTTGTCTCCGGTGAGGACATAGAGCTTTGCAAGGGCCATCTCTGCAATCTGATGGCCTGGCACCTTAACCTGCTGGCCTTCTCCTGGGCCTATCTCGCGGCAGACGCAGTCTGCGTATTTTATGGCGATGTCAAGGAAGTTGCGCTTTCCGGTTGCCCTGTAGTGGGCGATGGCGCCCTCAAGCATATGACCAAGGTCATAGAGCTCGTGGCTGTCCTCTATCTGGCCCCACCTCTCCTTGGAAGCCCAGGAATGCGGGCGCTCCGGGTTGCGGGTACGGGCGGTGTAAAGATAGCCGTCAGGCTCCTGGGCGGCGGCCACGATTACGAGCACGCTGTCAATGTAAGCCTCGAGCTTGGGATCCGGATAGGTCTGAAGGATGTAGGAAGCACCCTCGATTGTCTTGTAGACGTCAGTGTCATCGAACGGAAGTCCGCCTACCCTGAATCCGAGGTTCTCGGATGAGGCCATCTGCTGGGCTGCCTGGACAAAGTTCTCGTATCTTCCGGTCTCCTCGCACTTGCTGAAGGCAAGGGGGATGGTAACCTCGCGGGAAGCTTTGAGGCGCTGTCCCCAGAAGGCGTCTGAAACCTCTACGGAAGTGAATGCAACGGGGGTGTACGGATAATCGTGACCCTTATTCTTTGAGGCGCAGGAACATATGGCCGCAAGAGCGATTGCCAAGGCTGCATATTTGAAATATCCCTTCATATGGTTCGTTTAATGTTATTGTTATGCCGAATTGTGTTATTCCACCAAAATTAAGAAAAAAACGGGGAAATTGCAACGATTTACTATATTTGCAGCATCATAAAAATGTTCTTTGAAATGGGGATGTTCTGGTTTTGACAGCACTGACGTCGGACAGTAAGCACGCCGGGCCTCGGAAGCCGGCCCGTAAAACTCAGTTTCCAAAAAATTAGTAGGCAACTACAACTATTCATACGCTTGCTAGTCCTCCAAGAGGAACGCATTAATCGGAGCCGCCTAGGCTGCGGCACCGACGTATATCCCACCGCCCTTTAGGCCGGTTATGGGCGGGATTTGGGGTATCATCCAAACCGGATGCACGGAGTGATTCTCCTAAGCTCCGCCAAGACTCAGGAGATAAGCTGCAAATAGTCCGTCTTCCAGCGGTTTGCAGCCTACAACCATTGGAAGAATAAACGTGTAGAAAGCTCTCCGGTGCTTTGTTTGGACGGCGGTTCGAGTCCGCCCATCTCCACGAAAACAGCCGCCTCCGGGCGGCTGTTTTCGTGAAGAATAACACTTCGTTTATTGGGGGGCGTTCCCCCCAAACCCCCTGAGTCGCTTCGCTCCGGACTCTAATCTTTCCTGTTATCTGTTCTGACCTCATTTACCTCTAGAACTTCCAGGGGCGGTCCCCTCAGACTTTCCCAGCAACGTTCCCCCAATATGAGATAACTTTCCGAATTTGGGGCGTGGAGTGTAATGGGTTGATTATCAGCGGGAAAGGGGTACTCAACGGTGACGCAAAAGAGACCGTTGAAAGGTTTAAAATTTTGATTTTGAGGAAGTTATACCCCACGGGCATTATGAGGGGGCACACTGAGAAGGATGAATCTGACGGAGGAGATTGAGGCTGGTGGAGTAATTCGTAAAAAATTAGCATCTTTGCAGTATGGAAAAGACGGTGTGGGACCCGCTGCGCAAGAAAGAGGTGGCGCTGACTCCGGAGGAGGAAGTGCGACAGTGGTTCATACGCGTCCTGGAGCGTGAAATGGGCGTTCCGGAACATATGATGCGAAGCGAGGTGGCCTTCACGTTCGGCAATTCCAAGAAGAAATACAGGGCGGACATCCTGGTCTTTGGGAAGGACACTTCCCCGGTGGCCGTGGTGGAATGCAAAAGGCCTGGGACAGAACTGGATTCAGAAGTTCTGGAGCAGGCGCTGCGCTACAATATGGTGATGGGCGCGCCCTGGATAATGATTACAAACGGCAGGCAGACATTCATAGCTCACAACGGAGTGTTTACCCAAACCATACCATCGTACAATGACCTGTGTACAGACTGAAGGCTTCCTTGACAAGCCCATATTCGGGATAGTTTCCCAAGAGGCCGCCCGGATGGGCGTAAGGGCCTTTGTCATAGGAGGCTACGTGCGCGACTGCTTCCTTGGCCGCCCGGGCAACGACATTGACATTGTCGTTGAGGGCAGCGGCCTGGACCTGGCATCGGCCGTAGGCAAGCGTGTGCGTTCAAAGGTTTCCCTGTTCAAGAACTTCGGCACGGCAATGCTCCGTTACAAGGGTGACGAGGTGGAGTTCGTGGGCGCCCGCAAGGAGTCCTACAACAGGGACTCCCGCAAGCCCATCGTGGAGGACGGAACCCTTGAGGACGACCAACTGCGCCGCGACTTCACCATCAACGCAATGGCTTTCAGCCTGCAGGAAGACAGTTTCGGGGAACTGGTGGACCCGTTCGGAGGAATCAGGGATCTGACAGCCGGAATCATCCGCACCCCGCTGGACCCTGACACCACATATTCCGACGATCCGCTCAGGATGCTACGGGCCATACGCTTCGCCACAAAGCTCAGCACTCCGGACCTTCAGTTCACCATAGTTCCGGAATCCCTTGAATCTATGAGGCGGATGAAGGACCGTATGAGCATCCTCTCCAAGGAAAGGATAGTGGAGGAACTGAACAAGATACTTGTCTGCGCAAAGCCTTCGAAAGCTTTCGAACTGATGGACAGCACCGGCCTGCTGGACTATATACTCCCGCAACTGAGCGCACTCAAGGGTGTGGAAAGCATTGAGGGAAGGGGCCATAAGGAGAACTTTTCACATTCGCTGCTGGTGCTGGACAATGTCTGCGCCGCAGACAACGGCCCCGAGCCCAACCTCTGGTTGCGCTGGGCCGCCCTGCTGCACGACATTGGCAAGCCCGCATCCAAGAAATACGTCCCCGGTACGGGATGGACCTTCCACGGTCACGACGTCATCGGCGCCAAGATGATTCCCAAGATCTTCACTGCGCTCAAGATGCCCCTCAACGAGAAGATGAAATACGTCCAGAAGCTGGTGCGTCTGCACCTCAGGCCCATCGCCCTGGTGGACGACGGCGTCACGGACTCCGCCGTAAGGCGGCTCCTCTTTGACGCCGGAGACGACATCGACGACCTTATGCTCCTGTGCAACGCAGACATCACCTCAAAGAATCCGGCAAAGGTGGCCCGCCTGCACGAGAACTTCGAGCTTGTAAAACGCAAGCTGGTGGAAGTGGAGCAGAAAGACGAAATCCGCAATTTCAAGAACCCGGTAACGGGAGAATACATAATGGAGGTGTACGGGATCGGCCCCTGCAAGGAGATAGGAGTGATCAAGGAGTTTATCAAGGAGGCCATCCTGGACGGAGTCATAGGCAACAATTTCCCCGAGGCCGACGCCCTTATGCGCCAGAAGGCCTCCGAACTGGGCCTGCACACAAAATGATAGACAAATACATTGGCTACATAGCGGATGTACGCCGGTATTCCCAGCGCACTCAGCAGATATACAGGGACGTCCTTGAACAGTTCGCCTCCTATGCGCAAACAACCGACTTCTCTGAGGTTACGCCTACCCTGGTGCGTGCGTACGAGCTCCACATCCTTGACGAAAAGAAACTTGGCCCCAGGACCGTAAACCTGCACCTGAGCGTCCTCAGCGGTTTTTTCCGATATCTTATGCACGAAGGCGTCCTTGAATCCAACCCGTGCAGGACAGTCTCACGCCCCAAGACGGCCAAAAGGCTTGCGGACTTCTACCGCCAGGATGCGATGGAAGAATATTTCGCGTCCACGCAGACCTACGTCACTGAACCGGACTTGGGTATGGCTGAGCGCTACCGCAAGCGCCTAGCCCGCCTTATCATTTCCTTACTGTACGATACCGGAATGCGCCGGAGCGAACTCATCGCCCTCAGGCGCGGGGACATAGATTTCAAAAGGCGAGTGGTGCGCGTACACGGAAAAGGAGATAAAATGCGGGAGATTCCGCTCATCCCTTCTCTTTGTGAAGAAATTTCATTATATTTACAATCGGTTGACTCAATGGTGGGGTGCGGATCGGACCTTCAGTCCCCCCTTCTGGTAACTCTAAAGGGCCAGGGCCTTTACCCCGTCTACATAGACCGGACAGTCAAGGAAGAACTGGGAAGCATATCCTCAATAACAGGGCGCAAGTCCCCTCACGTCCTCAGGCATTCCCTGGCAACGGGCCTGCTTAACGACGGGACTGACCTGAACTCCATAAAGGAACTGCTTGGGCACTCATCCCTTGCCGCCACCCAGGTCTATACGCACAATTCCATTGAGAAACTGAAAACAGTTTATGACAACGCCCATCCAAGGGCAAAAAGTGGAGGTAACCATGGAGATAAAAATCAAATCCCTTAAGTTTGACGCAGACCAGAAACTCCTGGACTATGTCGAGAAGAAAGTCAAGAAACTTGAAAGGTTCTATGACGGAATCGTTAACGTTGACGTAAACCTAACCCTCCTTCAGGAACCGGACAACAAGGACGTAAAGCTCCACGTCCACGTTCCGGGAGATGAGATGATCATCGAACGCAATGCCAAGTCCTTTGAGGAGGCAATAACGGACTGCGTGGATGCAATGAAAGAAAAGCTCACCAGGGCAAAGGAAAAACGAATTGAAGCATAAATAAAAAAAAGCGGTCCAGAAGACCGCTTTTTTTTATATCCTGCAATGAATCTTAGTTCATTGAAATAGCTACGATAGAGCAAGGAGGAAGTGTAACCTCCACACCGTCCTTGGTAACCTTGTAAGCCTTGAACTCCTTCTCTGCAACCTTGTTGGCTGTTGTACCGAAGTTATTGTAGTCGTGTACGTCGCCGGAGGTGAGAACGGAGGCCTTGATAACCTTGCTAACTGACTTCTGGTCAAAGGTTACAAGAACTTTCTTGCTTGCCTTGAGGTCTGTGTTCACCAGGTCGAAGTTCAGGACACCGTCCTTGCGGGAAGCGGTTGCGCTGACCTCGGGAACGTTTCCACCGCGGTTTGCGCGTACGCTCTTGGTGGTAACGTCAGACTCTAAGAACTCTGCATCCTGGTGTACGTTGTACATCTTGAATACGTGGTAGGTAGGAGTGAGGACCATCTCTGTCTCGTTGGTGAGGATCATAGCCTGGAGCACGTTTACAACCTGTGCTATGTTGGCCATCTTGAGACGCCTGGTGTACTTGTGGAAGATGTTGAAGTTGAGGGCTGCAACGATGGCGTCCCTGAGGGTGTTCTGCTGATAGAGGTGGCCGCGAACGGTGCCGGGCTCCTCATCGAACCAGGTTCCCCACTCGTCAAGGAGAAGGCCTACGCGTCCTGAAGGATCGTATGAATCCATAATGGCGATGTGCCTCTTGAGGACGGGCTCAATCTCCAGGGTCTTGGAGAGAACGTCATAGTAGAGGTCGTCGTCAAATACGGTGGCCTTTCCCTTTGATCCGCTCCAGCTCATACAGGTGTAGTAGTGCAGGGAGATTCCGCTCATACTGTTGCCGATTGCCTTCATAAGGACTTCGGTCCAGTCATAGTCGTAGTCAGACGCGCCGGAAGCGATTTTGTACAGGCGGTTTCCGCTGTAGTTGCGCAGATAGGTAGCATACCTCTTGTAGGTGTCTGAGTAGTACTGGGGAGTCATATTTCCACCGCAGCCCCAGGCCTCGTTTCCAATGCCGAAGTATTTAACCTTCCAAGGCTCCTCGCGGCCGTTTGCACGGCGCAGGTTTGCCATTGTGCTCTGGCTGCCTGAAGTCATGTACTCAACCCACTTTGCCATTTCCTCTACGGTTCCGCTTCCTACGTTACCGGAGATATAAGGCTCAATGTCAAGCATTTCGCAAAGGTTGAGGAATTCGTGGGTACCAAAGGAGTTGTCCTCCATTGTACCGCCCCAGTTGTTATTGCTGATCTTGGCGCGGTTCTCAAGAGGGCCTATTCCGTCCATCCAGTGATAGTCGTCGGCGAAGCATCCGCCCGGCCAGCGCATTACAGGGACCTTGAGCTCTTTGAGAGCCTCGAAAACGTCCTTGCGGTAACCGTCGATGTTGGGTACGCTTGAGTCTTTGCCAACCCACAGACCGCCGTAGATACAGCGTCCGAGGTGTTCGGAGAACTGTCCATAGATCTCCCTTGGGATCTGGACACCGGTGCCGTCGTCATGGATTCTGACTGTAGCATCCTGGGCGAGGGCGCTGATGCTGAGCATAGCGGCCGCTACAAGGAAAAGTAATTTCTTCATATAAATGAGAGTTAGTATTGAGTTAGTGAAAAATGTGGTCAGCTACTGCTCCTTGGGCTGGAGGCGTATATCCTTGCTTTCGAACATAGCCTTATAGTCATCCTCCGCTACGCGCTTGCACATACCCTCGAAATTGGCTCCAATCTCAAGCTGGAGGCGGGTGTAGTACATATTGCCCTCAACTGTGGATGTTGCCTTGAGGGACAGCGTATCCTTTACGTATACGTCTCCCTTGATGTTACCCCACACGTCCAGGCTGGCGCAGATGATTGTGCCCAATACCCTGGCCTTCTCCCCCACTACGGCCTTGCCCTTTGTGAGGATGTCGCCCTCGAACGTGCCGTCTATGCGGATATCGTTGTCGGAGTAGAAATTGCCCTTATAATATGAATGCGCCGATACGCGGCTTACTTCATTAACGTTCTGGTTGTCTGATGATGCCATAACTATATAGTCAGTTTGATTTATACTAATCCTTTACCGTGACAGTTCTTGTACTTGAGGCCGCTGCCGCAAGGGCAGGGATCGTTCCTTCCAACTTTCTTCTCCACTTTCACGGGGGTCTTTGCGCTCTGTTCCCCATTGGTGACCAGATCCGTGCGGCGGGTCTGGAGGTTGCTCATATCAGTCTTGCGAGGCTGGGCCTTGGCAGGTGCGGGGGTGGATGAGTCGCGCAGTGGAACGAAGCTGCGGAGCAGGAAGCTGAGCACGTCCTTGTACAGGCTCTCGAGCATCTCCGCAAAGAGGTTGTAGCTCTCGATCTTGTATATGACGATAGGGTCTTTCTGCTCGTAGGTTGCGTTCTGGACGCTCTGCTTGAGGTCATCCATCTCACGCAGGTGCTCTTTCCAGTGCTCGTCTATGTAATACAGAGTGATGACCTTGCTGACGGTCTTGGCAATCTCCTTGCCTTCAGTCTCATACGCCTTCTTGAGGTTGACTGAAAGGGTGAGGCTCTTGCGTCCGTCGGAAACGGGGATGGCTATGTTCTGGTACATAGATCCCTGCTTCTCGTAAATATCCTTGATGAACGGATAAAGCTTTGTGGAAAGGTTCTCCATCCTGCGGTCGTATACCTCACGCATATGGTCGCAGAGTTTCTGGGCTATCTCGTCTTCCTTGGCCCTGTTGTAGAACTCCTCGTCAAAGCCGGTGTCTATTGAGAGCTGGGCCATCACGTACTCCTCGAAGTCCTTGAAAGAATACTTTCCGGCCTTCTGGAGTATGAGGCTGGCTGTATCCAGCATCATATTCATTATGTCCACCTCTATCTTGTCTCCGGAGATGGCGTCGCGGCGGAGGGTATAGACAGATGTACGCTGGTCGTTCATCACGTCGTCATACTCAAGCAGCCTCTTACGGATTCCAAAGTTGTTCTCCTCAACCTTCTTCTGTGCTTTTTCAATGGCGCTGGACAGCATTGAGCCCTCAAGGGCCTCGTTATCCTGCATTCCAAGCTTGTCCACCATAGCGGCAATCCTCTCGGAGCCGAACAGGCGCATAAGCTTGTCCTCAAGGGATACGTAGAAGGTGGATGAACCCGGGTCTCCCTGACGTCCGGAACGGCCTCGGAGCTGACGGTCTACACGGCGTGAATCGTGACGCTCGGTACCTATGATGGCAAGGCCTCCGGCGGCCTTTACCTCCGGCGACAGCTTGATATCCGTACCACGTCCCGCCATATTGGTGGCGATGGTTACGGTGGAGCGCTGTCCGGCCTGGGCTACGATCTCAGCCTCGCGGGCGTGCTCCTTGGCATTGAGCACGTTGTGCTTGATGCCGCGGCGCGTGAGCAGGCGGCTCAGCAACTCGGAAGTTTCAACGTCCGTTGTACCTACCAGAACAGGGCGGCCTTCCGCGATGAGGTTCTGCACCCTCTCTATCACGGCGTTGTACTTGGCCAGCTTGGTCTTGTAGATGAGGTCTTCCTGGTCATCCCTGATCACGGGACGGTTTGTAGGAATGACTACAACGTCAAGTTTGTAGATGCTCCAGAATTCTCCGGCCTCCGTCTCTGCGGTACCGGTCATTCCGGACAGCTTGTGGTACATCCTGAAATAGTTCTGGAGGGTGATGGTGGCAAAGGTCTGCGTAGCGGCCTCCACCTTCACGTTCTCCTTGGCCTCCACGGCCTGGTGCAGTCCGTCGCTCCAGCGGCGGCCTTCCATTATACGGCCGGTCTGCTCGTCAACTATCTTGATCTTGTTGTCGTCTATGATGTAGTCTACATCCTTCTCGAACATAGTGTACGCCTTCAGGAGCTGGATGACCGTATGGATACGCTCGCTCTTGAGGGAGAAGTCCTCCATAAGGGCGTCCTTCTTCTCCTGGCGCTCAGCCAGCGACAGGCCGCTCTTCTCTATTTCCGCAATGCCGGAGCCCACGTCCGGGATAACGAAGAAGTCCTCGTCGTTGATGGCCTTGGCAAGCACCTCGTGGCCCTTTTCGGTCATATCCACGCTGTGCTGCTTCTCGTTGATCACAAAGTACAGAGGATCCGTGACAATGTGCATCTCCCTCTCGTTGTCCTGCATATAGAAGTTCTCCACCTTCTGGAGGAGCACCTTCATACCGGGCTCGCTGAGGAACTTGATGAGAGGGCCGTATTTGGGAAGTCCCTTGTGGACGCGCAGGAGGAGTTTTCCTCCCTCCGCCTCGTCGCCTGCGGCGATGAGTTTCTTGGCCTCGTTCAGGGTCTGGTTACAGAATGTGCGCTGGGTTGTGTACAGCCTTTCCACGTAGGGACGGAATTCCATAAACTGGGCGTCGTCCTCGGACTTGGCCACAGGTCCGGAAATGATGAGAGGGGTTCGGGCGTCGTCGATGAGCACGGAGTCAACCTCGTCCACAATTGCAAAGTGGTGCTTGCGCTGTACAAGGTCATCGATATTGACGGCCATATTGTCCCTCAGGTAATCGAAGCCGAACTCGTTGTTTGTACCGAAGGTGATGTCGCACTTGTATGCCTTCTGGCGGGCTGGGCTGTTGGGCTCGTGCTTGTCTATACAGTCTACTGAGAGGCCGTGGAACATATACAGAGGGCCCATCCACTCGGAGTCTCGCTTGGACAGGTAGTCGTTCACTGTTACCACGTGCACGCCTTTGCCTGCAAGGGCGTTGAGGAATACCGGGAGGGTTGCCACAAGGGTCTTTCCTTCTCCGGTGGCCATCTCCGCAATCTTTCCCTGGTGAAGGACGATACCTCCGATAAGCTGCACGTCATAGTGCACCATATCCCAGGTTATCTCGTTTCCTCCGGCCATCCAGTGGTTGCAGTAAATGGCCTTGTCACCTTCTATCTTCACGAAGTCCCTGTCAACGCTGAGGTCCCTGTCGAACTGGGTTGCGGTGACCTCGGTGAACTCGTTCTCCTTGAAACGGCGGGCGGTGCTCTTTACAATTGCAAACGCCTCCGGAAGTATCTCGTTGAGTTTTGCCTCTATTGCGGCGTCCTCTTCCTTGACAAGCTTGTCGGACTCGCCTGCAAGCTTTTCCTTGTCTTCTATGGACGCTGTCTCTATCTCCTCCTTGATCTGGGCGATGCGCTTCTCGAAAGGCTCCTCGCAGTCAATCAATGCCTTGCGGAGAGCGGCGCTGCGGGCACGCAGTTCGTCGTTGGAGAGTTTGTCTATTTGTTCGTATTGTGCAAGTATCTTGGCCAGGATGGGCTTGATGGGTTTCATATCCCTGTCAGCCTTTGTACCGAATATCTTGCCTATTGCAGATGCTAATGACATATCAGTTAATTACTTAAAAAACGCCGATTCGCGCACATTACGCAAATCACGCAAATTTAAGAAATAATTGTTATCTTTGCAAAGCAAACAGGCGGGATTAGCACATCGGTAGTGCATTGGCTTCCCAAGCCAAGGAGGCGGGTCCGACTCCCGTATCCCGCTCAATAAAAAAAGCCGCGTCATCCGCGGCTTTTTCATTTCAGACGATATCTATTCCGTGGGCACGGCATCCCTCCACCATCTCAGGCGGCCATATGCTTGCCTGTATCTCACCTATGTGGGCCTTGCGCAGCAGAAACATACAAAGGCGTGACTGCCCTATTCCTCCGCCAATGGTGTATGGCAGTTTACCCTCCAGGAGCATCCGGTGGAACATAAGGGACTCCTTGTACTGCTGGCCGCGCTCCCGCAGCTGCCTGCGGAGCGCTTCCTCGTCCACCCTTATGCCCATACTGGAAACTTCAAAGGCGTGGCCAAGGACGGGATTCCAGAGCAGGAGGTCTCCGTTCAGGGCCCAGTCGTCATAGTCCGCGGCGCGGCCGTCGTGCATTGTCCCGTCAGAAAGCTTTCCGCCTATGCCCATTACGAACACAGCCCCGAACTCCTTGGTTATCAGGTCTTCACGCTCCTTTGGAGTCTTGCCGGGGTATAATTGGAGAAGTTCTTCCGCTGTCAGGAAATGGATCTCTTCCGGAAGTACGGGAACTATCTGGGGGAACTCTACGTAAATCTTGTTCTCGGTAACTTTTATGGCCTCGTATATGCGGCGTACTATCTTCTTGAGGAAGTCCAGGTTGCGGTCTTCCTTTCTGATAACCCTCTCCCAGTCCCACTGGTCCACATAGATGGAGTGGATGTTGTCAAGTTCCTCGTCCGGGCGCAGGGCATTCATATCGGTGTATATGCCACGTCCCGGCGGAAGCCCCATTTCCGCCAGTTTGAAACGCTTCCATTTTGCAAGGGAGTGGACCACTTCAGCGTGCCTGTCTTCCATATCCTTGATAGGGAAAGACACGGGCCTTTCCACGCCGTTAAGGTCGTCATTGAGACCGGTCCCGGAAAGCACTATCATTGGGGCCGTGACGCGCAGCAGCGCCAATTGGGCGCTCAGGTTGGCCTGGAACATATCTTTTACGGCCTTGATGGCCTTTTCCGTGTCTTCTACGCTGCTGAGCAGGTTTTTGTAGTCTTCTGGGTAATAAACCAACATAACACTGTAACTTTTCCGGGGAACAAATATACAAAAAACTTTACCAACTGAGCCTGATAAGCGCGACGCCCTGCCTTGGCAGCACGAAATCCACGTCCAGGCGCCCGTCGCTGACGTTCCTGAACGCCGGGGACGCGTTCATCTGCAGCTGTCCGCTCTGCTCCAGCTCCCTGTACTGCTCCGGCGTGGGATCCTGCGGGGAGCCCATCGCCTTCCAGGCTTCGTAGGAGTTGCTGTACTCATTGTCGATACGATATTGCGACACCAGCACGCGGTCCGCCCCAATGCCGCGGAAGTTTACCGTGACCGGGGTTGCCGGGGCGGGAAGGTCATCGTCGTGATAATTCCAGACCATTATGGAGACGCTGTTTTCCGTTGCGTTGGCTACGGCGCTGACATCCGCGTCGGCCCTGACGCTCTGCGCAAGGATGTCATCAGCGCTCACTGGCTTGGAGGACTTTACCTCCACCAGCGAGCCGCCCTGCATAAGGCCGTACATCCTGAGCACGTTGAGCACAGGCTTGTCCACTCCGTTGGTGGCCAGGTCGCGGAAGCCGCCGAACCAGATCTGGTCCTCGAACTCGAAAGCCCAGGCTACGGCGCCAAGGATGTTCACACCGTGCTTGCGCGCCAGCTCGTAGGTCCTTGCCCAGGTGTTTGCGGAGTAGCTGGAATACATTGTTCCGTTGCGATACGCATTGGACGGATGATACGCCACGGAGCAGGCTGCGCAGCCCTCCGGATCGGACTCGCCTATCACTATGGGCAGATGCTTGAATTCAGGGAACGATGCCACTACTTCGAAGCCCTTGTCTATGTTGCGGAGCTGACGCCCGATGTTCATCCTGACGTGGCCGTCAACCACCTGCGGGCTGCCTTTTGCGTGGAAGGCGATGAAGTCCAGCGGGGCGCCCTTCTCCCCCGTCGCGTAGTTGACGCCGTCACGGCAGTGCTCCAGGAAGCGGCGGAGGTAGTCCGCGGCCCGCTGGTTGGACGGGTCCGTGGTCTCGGGGCCGCCCACCTTTGCGCTTGGCAGCGCGCGGCGGACACCCTCGGTGGCATAGTCATAGAGCTTGCAGTATTCCTCGTGGGTGCCGCTCCAATAGCCAATATCGGGCTCGTTCCATACCTCCCAGTACCATTGTTCAACTTCCTCAACGCCGTAGCGGTCAATGCAATGGAGCACCCAGTTGTAGACCAGGTCTCCCCACTTGGCGTAGTCCTTTGGCGGCTGCGTCCAGCCGGTATATATGCTGTTGTACTGGGTTGCAGGCGTCCAGGAATGCTTGTACGGTTCCGGCTTTATGGAGAGGGCTTCCGGCATAAAGCCAATCTCCACGTAAGGCTTGAGGCCACGCTGGATATAAGTATCGAAGATTTTGTCAAGGATTGTCCAGGAATAGACGGGATTCCCCTGGCTGTCTTCCGTATATGCGTTTGTGGAACCCCACTTGAGGGCGGCCACTCCGTCGCCTGAAGTGAGCAGGTTGTGGGCGCGGACATATACCGGCACGGGGCTCAAGTCAGAGAGTTCCGAGAGGAGTTTGGTGCCGTCCTTCATATATGTGTAGTTGGGCTCGTCATAGCCAACCCAGGCCCAGATGGGTTTCATTGGTTCTATCTTGGCACGGGCGTCCACGGTAAACAGGACCCCGGGATCGGAGGCAGCCTGTGCGTAAGCGCCTGAGCAAAAGCAAAAAAGGCTGATTGCAGCAAGGAGAAGCTTTTTCATACTATTGTATCAATTTAGTGAGATAGTTCTTGACATAATCTGAGACATAGGCCTTGAATGGCTCTGATTCAAGGATTTTGACCTCTTCAGCAAGACCTACCACAAAGCGGCAGGCGCCGGCAAAGCCGTACACTGTAGTATCCAGGATCCAGGCGGAGCCGTCGCGGCGGCAGTCTTTGCGCGCAAGCGGGAACTCCTCAAAGAGGAGGTTCTTTGCGCGCACCGACAACTGCAGGCGGATACGCTCGCCGGTGGTCCCGCTCATATAGAACACGTCCTGCCCCTGGCGGTGGTGGTCCTGGGGATGCTCCCAGGGAGTATCCAGGACCGTCACTTCCTCCACCCTGGAAATCTTGAAGATCTTGTTGCGCCCGTCCTCCGTGTCAAACGCCCACAGGTCCACGTAATCTGAAGTGAAGGCGAAAGGTTCCACCAGCCTGTCACGGATTGTCCCGGAATGGCCGGACTGGTAGTTATGCAGCAGGACCTGGCGCCCGTCCCTCATAGCCTCTCCCAGAGCCTCTATGTGGGCGGCGTTGCTCTTGCCGGTGATATAATCTGCAATGGAAGTGCTGTTATAGATGACAGAAAGCTTGTCTTTCAGATTGGCTTTCAGGCTGTTGGAAGGACTCAGGCTGTCAATGAGGCCGTTTACCAGCATTGCCTCTTCCTCAGAGAAATAGATAAGCTTGTCCAGGTCCGGGGCATTCTTTGGCATCTTGCCAAGACGGTAGATGTTGCCATACATCTTTGTCACGGCAAATCCGGCGTTCTTGAAGGTGTCTATATAGCGGTATATAGTCCTTGGAGACATATCCAGTTTGTCAGAAAGTTCGTCAATTGAATAATTGACACTACCTGACATCATCTTCATAAGCCTCAACAGGCGTTCTATTTTGGGCTGGTCCATATCTATTGCACGTCAAACAACTTTTAAAGTTATGAAATTATTCTTATTTTCACGCCATTATTAGACAAAGAGCAATATGAAGATTGGAATAATGGTGGCTATGGACAAGGAGCTGGAAATGATTTCCGGGCTCCGTGACAGCCAGATGATATGCATAAAATCCGGCGTGGGAAAGGTGAACGCCGCATCCGCCGCCACAAGGCTGATCGTTGAGGAGAAGCCTGACTGTATGATAAGCACAGGATGCGCGGGAGGTCTGGCCAAGGGACTCAAACCAATGGACGTGGTGGTTTCCGAGAGGACCTGCTACCACGACGTGGACTGCGGTCCTGACTGCGTCCTGGGGCAGATAGACGGGCTTCCGCTGTACTTTGACGCCAACGCTTCGCTCTACCGTTCGGCAATGAGCCTGAAGCCGGAATCAGGCAGCAGCATATACGGAGGACTCATCTGCTCCGGCGATATGTTCTGCTGGAAAAGGGAGCAGTCTGACTCCATATTGCAGCGTTTCCCTGACGCTCTGGCCGTAGATATGGAATCAGCAGCCATAGCGCAAGTCTGCAGGATATACGACATTCCGTTCATATCATTCAGGATAATCAGCGACACCAACGACAAGGATGACAGGGTGGACGATTACCTCAATTTCTGGGACGAGGCCGCCGGCCGCTCGTTCGACCTGCTGAGACAGTTTACAGATTCACTGCTATGAAAACGATCCCAAGTTTCACAATAGACCACAACCGCCTGCTGCGCGGCATCTACGTTTCCCGCAAGGATGAAGTAGGCGGAGAAACGGTGACCACTTTTGACATCAGGATGAAGGAGCCTAACCGCGAGCCCGTGATGTCCCAGGAAGCAATGCATACAATTGAGCATCTGGCCGCAACCTACCTCAGGAACGATCCGGAGTGGGCGGACAGAATTGTTTACTGGGGTCCTATGGGATGTCTCACTGGATCATACCTGCTGATGAAGGGAGACCTGCAAAGCTCTGACATCGTGGACCTTATGCGCAAGACATTCCGCTTCATAGCGGAGTATCCGGCGGACTCACCCATACCCGGGGCCGCACCAAAGGACTGCGGATGCTGGACGCTGCACAGCCTGGAGGGCGCAAAGGCCGAGGCCAAAAAATATTTGGCCGAGGTGCTTGAATGCATCACCCCGGCCAATCTGACATATCCTGAATAGGGATTATTCTATTGTCTCCATAAGGGCGAGAACCCTTTCGCGGTTCTCCTCGATGGTGGGCGCCGTAACCTCAACCTCATAGTACTTGCCCTGCTCCTTGTAATAGGCGATGAGGGGCTCGGTCTGTGAGTGATAGGTATCTATGCGGTGCTTGATTACACTCTGGTCAGCATCGTCTGCGCGGCCTTCGATGGCGGCGCGGTTCGCTATGCGCTTGTAGATGAGTTCGTCGGGAATCATTATGGACACAACTGCGGTCACGCACTCGTTCCTCTTTGCGAGGATAGAGTCCAGGGCCTCAGCCTGGGCTAGGGTGCGGGGGAAGCCGTCCAGCAGGAATCCGTCATAGTCCTTGACGGTGTTGAAGACGTTCTCAATCATACCCTCGACCACCTCGTCAGGGACAAGGGAGCCGGCGGCTATGAGGCTCTTGGCCTTTTGGCCAAGCTCAGTGCCGGCGGCAATCTCCGCGCGGAGGAGTTCTCCCGTGGAAATGTGCTTGAGATTGTATTTTTCCGAGATTGCGCCTGAATGGGTGCCTTTTCCGGCTCCCGGAGGGCCGAACAGAATGTAGTATTTCATATTATTCGTCCAAAACGTAAATGTCTTTGTACTGACGGCCCAGGTCGTCATAGTCCAGGCCGAAGCCAAGGATGAACTTATTCTCCACTACCCTGCCTACATAGTCTATCTTAAGGTTTTTCTTGTACTGGGAAGGCTTGAAGAGCATTGTGCATATCTTGACGTCCCTGGCCTCTTTCTCGCGAAGGAGGTCAGTGAGGTAAGCCATTGTGGTGCCTGTGTCCACAATGTCTTCCATAATGATAATGCGACGGCCTTTTACATCGCCCGTAAGGCCCATAGTCTCCTGGATCACTCCTGTAGTATGGGCTCCGCTGTATGAGCGGATTTTTACGGACATCAGCTCGCAGTCAAAATTGAGGCGCTTCATTATCTCCGATGTGAACATCATTGCCCCGTTAAGGGTGCAGAGGAGGATTGGAATGTCTGAATCGTTGCCGTAGTCTTCATTGAGCTTGTCCGCTACCTGGTCTATGAAGGACATTATCTCTTCATATTTTATGTAGGGAACGAATTTTTTACCGTGCAAAGAAATTTTATCCATAGCCGTAGTTTTTCTTATACCGCAATATAAGGATTTTTCACAATTTATTAAAGAAATATCAGTAGATTGCACCAACTTAAACGTTAAACTATGAAAGCATTGCTGATCCTGGCGTTGTGTGCGCAGCCGGATTCGCTGGTGCTGGCCGTGTCCGGCGCTTCCGCCCTGGAAGACCTGGACGAAAGCCAGATGGAACTGTACCAGCATCTGGAAACAAATCCCGTAAACATAAACTTTGCAAGCCGGAGCGCCCTGCTCTCCTGCGGCCTTTTCACCCAGTTTCAGGTGGTCTCTCTGATTGAATACCGCTCCCAATGGGGAGACATCCTATCTATGGCGGAACTGGCGGCGGTGGACGGATTCAGCGAGAGTTTCGCGAGGGCGGTGGAGCCTTATGTATCACTGCGGTCAAGGGCCCCGGTGGGGCAGTCATCCGCCGCATTGGAGCGGCGGGGAGAAGCCTCCGCAAGGGTCTGGGCCAGGGGCGAAGACGGCGCCGGGGCGCTGAGCTACGCGGGGAAGGCCAGATACAGCGTGGGTTCGACGCTCAGCGCCGGCATCGCATTCAAGCGCAGTTACGGCCCCGGCCTCTCACTGCCGGAAGTCTTCAACTGGAGCGTCGCACTGTCAGGGAGGCGTATCCCAGCGACGCTCATAGTGGGCGATTTCAACGCCAGGCTGGGCCAGGGGATGCTTATGTGGAGCGGATTCTCGCTCAGTGGAGCGAGCTCCATATCCGCATTCTACAAGCGTCCTTCCGGCCTCTCCCCTTCCGTCTCTTATACACCCACGGGGCTGCACGGGGCAGCGGCCCAGCTGGAACTGGGACAGTTCACGCTGAGTGCCGCGCTTGCGCTTCCCGCGCGCAAAGGCCGGGCCGGAACGGCCCTGGCCGGTGTTACCTGGTACGGCCTCAGGGCGCAGGCAGGCCTCAACGCCGTGCGCTCCGCCCACGGTACCCTGGGCCTCTCCTGCGACTTCCGCCTTAACACAGGAAAGACGGACCTCTTTGGCGAGGCCGCCTGGAGTTCGGACACCAGGAAGATGCGCGGCCTGGCGGGCGCCGTCATCAACTTCGATTATGACATAAAGCTGGCCGGCCGCGCCTCCTGGCAGCCGGACAAGGCGGCCGCCGCCCTTGGCTTCCAATACCTCCAGAACTTTGCCAGCATAGAAGCCGGCCTGAAAAAGGATGTCGGCACCATAAAATACCTCATTTCAGCGCCTATAACCCTCCCTTGGAACATCTCCGCCTCCCTGCGCCTGAAGGGACGTCTGGAGAAGGATAAAGGGGCTTACAACGCCTTCCGGGCCACCATTGACTGGGCAGCCTCCAAATGGAAACTGCGCCTTCTGACAGACCTGGGCAAAGGAACCTCTTTTTCCGGTCTCGCCTACCTGGAGCCGGGCTACGTCACGGACACCTTCAGCCTCTACGCCCGCGCCACCCTCTTCACCTCTTCCACCTGGGATGAACGCATCTACATCTACGAGCGTGACGCGCCCGGCAACTTCAATATGAAGGCCTACTACGGCCGTGGCTGGGCCGCCAGCGCCGTGGCCGGCTGGAAGATAAAAAAACAGAGAGTGCACCTTCGTGCCTCCCTGTCAGATTCCACGCGCGGAACCCTCCTGGAGTTCCACGGTCAGTATTCTATTGAGTTCTAGCCCCTTCCCGTGCTTCCGAATCCGCCTTCTCCGCGGGCGGATTCCTCCAGCGCGGTCACCTCCTCCCACTGAGCGGTCTCGTGCTTTGCGAACACCATCTGGGCTATCCTCTCCCCCGGCTGTATCTCAAAGGCCTGGGACGAAAGGTTCACCAGTATCACCCTTATCTCCCCGCGGTAATCCGCGTCTATGGTTCCCGGAGTGTTCAGCACGGTGACGCCGTGCTTGGCGGCAAGGCCGCTGCGCGGGCGCACCTGCCCCTCATACCCCTTTGGAATCTCCATATAAAGCCCCGTCGGGACCATTGCCCTCTGCAACGGTTCAAGTACTATAGGTTCCGTGATGGCCGCCCTCAGGTCCACGCCTGCGGATGATTCCGTGGCATACTGCGGCAGTTCCCTGCCGGATTTGTTGACTACTTTGATTATCATATTACTTTGGTGCTAGCTTGTACAGTACCGCCGCTATTATGGCGAACAGCAGGTTTGGCAGCCACAGGGCCACTCCGGGAGACAGAGCCCCCGTATATACGAACATCTCGCTGAATTTCATAAACAGGATATACGAGAAACTCAGCGCCAGGCCAATGGCTATGTTCCAGCCCATTCCTCCCCTTCTCTTGCGCGATGACAGGCTCACTCCCATTATGGTCAGGATAAACGCCGAGAATGGCAGCGAGAAGCGGTTCTGTTTCTCAATCTCCGCATACATCACATTGGCGTCGCCCCTCATCTTCTGGGTGGCTATGAGGTCGTTAAGCTCGTCATACTGCAGAGTTTCCACGGTTTTCTTGTTCCGGTAGAAATCGGACACCGTGAGGTTTATGACCGTATCCAGCTTGGCTCCTGTTACCACCTGGTCTTCCATCCCGTCTATATATGTGCGGATGAAATAGTCGTTTAGAACCCACCCGTTGAACGTGGTGTCCCACTGGGCAGTCTCCGCCGTAATCTTGCTGTGGAGCTTGTTGTCCTGTATGTCTTCCAGGGTGAAGCGGTATGCGGTGTTGTTCCAGTTGGTGAAGGACTCCACATACACGAACTTTCCGGTGTCTATCTGGTAATGGATATCCCTGTTGTACTCGTTCCTGTTCTTTACGTACTGATTCTCAAAGATTAGCCTCTCCTTGTTGGCCCGTGGTATCACAAACAGGTTCAGTGAAAGCGAAAGGATGGCTATTATGACCGCGGAAGCCATATATGGCACCAGCATCCGGTGATAGCTCACTCCTCCGGAAAGGATGGCTATTATCTCCGAATCCGCCGCCATCTTGGACGTGAAGAAGATTACCGTGATGAACACGAACAGCGGGCTGAACATATTCATAAAGTACGGCACAAAGTTCACGTAATAGTCAAATATGATGGCCCGCAGGGGTGCCTCGTTGGCCACGAACTTGTCTATCTTCTCGCTTATGTCAAATATGATCACTATAACGATGATAAGGATCATCGCTATGAAGAAGGTGGTCATAAACTTCTTGAAGATATACCAGTCAAGCTTCTTTGGCCTAAGGTCTATCATAATCTCTGCATTACTCGTATAACGGTACTGTCTTTCCACTGCACGAAGTCTCCGTCCTGGATGTGCCTGCGCGCCTGGCGCACCAAGTCAAGGTAGAAGGCCAGGTTGTGTTCGCTGGCGATCATCGCCGCGAACATCTCGCCGGCTATGAACAGGTGGCGCAGGTACGCCTTGGTATAGGCGTGGTCTACGAATGACGTGCCAGAAGGGTCCAGCTCGGAGAAATCCTCAGCCCATTTTGCATTGCGCATATTCATTATGCCGTTCCAGGTGAACAGCATTCCGTTGCGGGCGTTCCGGGTTGGCATCACGCAGTCGAACATATCAACGCCGCGCGCTATGCCTTCCAGTATGTTGGCGGGTGTTCCAACGCCCATAAGGTATCGGGGCTTGTCCTGTGGCATTATGGGATCCAGCAGTTCAAGCATTTCGTACATCTTCTCAGTGGGCTCCCCTACGGCAAGGCCTCCGATGCCGTAGCCGCCGGCCTCGTCCCTGATGGCGTGCTCCACGGCGAGCTTGCGCAGTTCCGGGTATATGCAGCCCTGGATTATGGGGAAGAAGGTCTGGTCATAGCCGTACAGAGGCTCGGTCCTGGCGAACTCTGCGCTGAAGCGGTCCAGCCAGTTCTGCGTCAGTTCAAGGGACTTCTTTGCGTAGGCGAAGTCCGCATCGCCGGGGCAGCATTCGTCAAGGGCCATTATTATGTCGGCGCCTATTATCCTCTGGGTGGTGACGTTGTTTTCCGGCGTGAATATATGCTTCGACCCGTCGATGTGGCTCTGGAACTTGCATCCTTCCAGCGTCAGCTTGCGTATCTGCGTTAGGGAGAAGATCTGGAATCCGCCGCTGTCCGTAAGGATGGGCCTGTCCCAGGACTCGAATCTGTGAAGCCCTCCGGCCTTGTGCAGCGTATCCAGTCCCGGCCTAAGGTAAAGGTGGTAGGTGTTTCCCAGGATTATCTGGGCGCCTATATCCTCCTTCAATTCCTTGTGGTAAACTCCCTTGACGGAGCCCACGGTGCCTACAGGCATAAATATGGGGGTTTGGATACGGCCGTGGGCGGTGGTAATCTCTCCCACCCTGGCGCTGGAGGCCGAATCTTTATTTAAGAGCTCGAATTTCATCTTTCAAAGATAATAATTTATGCCTAAATTTGCTTGTTTTTAATACCCTATTCCCAATGAAAAAGAGCTCGATCAGCCTCAAGCTGATAATTATGAACTTCCTCCAGTTTGGCATCTGGGGGGCATATCTTACCTCAATGGGCAGTTTCCTTGCCGGAGCCGGCCTTGGTTCCCAGATATGGCTGTTCTTTGCCACACAGGGATTCGTGTCCATCTTTATGCCGGCCCTCGCTGGAATAGTTGCTGACAAATGGATTCCCGCCCAGAAGGTTCTGTCACTCTGCCACGGCCTTGCCGCCCTGTTTATGCTGGGCGCCGGATGGTATGCCGCACAGGCTGGCGCAAACCTGGAATTCGGCGTATTCTACGCACTCTATGCCCTTAGCATCGCGTTCTTTATGCCTACCATAGCAATTTCCAACTCAGTGGCTTACAATGCGCTTGAAGTCAACGGGAAAGACCCTGTCAAGGACTTCCCTCCCATCCGCGTCTTCGGTACGGTGGGCTTCATCTGCAGTATGCTCTTTGTAAACTTTATGCGCAACGGCCAGGGTATCCAGTTCCAGCACTCCTATGAGCAGTTCCTCACCTCAGGAATCCTTGGAGTTTTACTTGCCGCCTACGCCCTGACAATGCCAAACTGCCCCTGCAAGCCAAAGGAGGCAGGCACCCAGTCCTTTGCAGAAGCCACTGGGCTTATCGCCTTCAAGCTCTTCAAGCAGAAGAAGTTCGCCATATTCTTCATATTCTCGATGCTGCTGGGCGCCGCCCTCCAGGTAACCAACGGATACGCCAACACCTTCATCTCCTCCTTCGCGGAGAACCCGGCCTATTCCGACACCTGGGGCGCAAACAACGCCAACGCACTCATCTCGCTCAGCCAGATATCCGAGACGCTCTGCATCCTTCTCATTCCCTGGGCGATGAAGAAATTCCGCATCAAGGGCGTGATGCTCATCGCAATGTTCGCCTGGGTGTTCCGCTTTGGATTCTTCGGCCTCGGCAACCCCGGCAGCGGCGTATGGCTGTTCATCCTCAGCTGCATAGTCTACGGTGTTGCCTTTGACTTCTTCAACATCTCCGGTTCCCTTTATGTCAATGAGAACACAGACAAGGGCATCCGTTCCAGCGCGCAGGGCCTGTTTATGCTTATGACCAACGGCCTTGGAGCTTCAATAGGAACCTGGGCCGCCGGCCGCGTAGTGAACCACTTCGTTTACAACGCCGCCGCTCCTTCCTGGCCCACGGCCTGGTATATCTTCGCAGCCTACTCCCTTGTAGTGGCCGTCGCTTTTATGATCCTCTTCAAGGATCCCTCCAAGCAGAACGCTTAGACTTTATACATAATACAAGCGCAAAAAGAACCCTGGGGGTTGGAAGTGTTTTGGGCATAAGCCTCTTGTTATTACACTTCCGACCCCCAGGGTCCTTTTTATGCCTAAGTATTACCTAGGCTTGATTTCAACTACGACCTTTCCGGCCTTTGGTCCAGGGATAACCTTCATTGTAAGGATGTTGGTAACCTGGGTTCCGGTTCCCATAAGGGTGAGGTCTGCGGTTACGGTAGGCTGAGGATTTGCCGCATTGGAGATCAGCTGAGCCTCAGTGAGTTCACCAGCCCAGAGGACAGGGCCGTAAGAGTGGTTGAGTGCCCAAGTGCCCGGATCGATATTCTCGAATGTGTACTCATAGATACCTTCCTTAAGCATTATTATCCTGGTGTCGCCGCTCTGGTCGTAACCGGAAGCGCGGCCGGCTCCCCTCTTGGCAATCTGGATCTCTGCTCCAAGTCCCATTGTATGCAGTGTAGGCTCCTCGTACAGGTCAAGGCCTGAATCGAACGCCTCAATCTCAAAGTAATACTCTGGAGAGGTGTTCAGGCTGTGCATATAAAGGGTATTCTTGTCGTAAACGATGTAGCCATTGTAAAGCTTGTCAGGCTCGATACCGTAGCGTACTACGTATCCGTCAGCGCCCTCTACAGGAGTCCAGAGGATGTTGGCCTCGCGGCGGTCCTGAGGATTGCGGACAACCTTGAAGTCAGTAACCTTGGTAACCTTTGACTTCTCTGTGGTTCCAAAGATGCGGAGATCCTTGATGCTGAACTTGGCGTTGTCATATGTAGAAACGTTTACAACCTTCACGTACCTTGCGACCACAGGGGTGGCAAGCTCGTTATAGTCGTGCTTGAGCTCCCTCTTGTTCTGAGGCTTGCTGATGATCTTTGTCCAGTTGCTGTTATCGTTGGAAACGAATACCTCGTAGCACTGATAGAGAACCTCAGGCTGAGTGACTGCTGCGGGAGCTGCGCCAGGAGCAGGCATTGCTCCACGTGCCGGAGCAGTTGCTCCAATGTGATCCCAGTTAAGCTGGATGGCGTTGATGGTAGCCCTTGCGCCAAGGTCTACTGTGAAGTACTCGCCGGGGTTTCCGGTCTCTGCAGCCCAGCAGGTGAGGAAGTCCTCGTCCAGGGCCTTTGCAGGGGTGTAATCTTCGAATGTGGAGGATACCTCAGTGCGCTTCTTGTAAGAAAGGAGCTTCCAGTCAGTGTAGTTGTCCACTCCGCCGACTTTCCTGTCGGCAGGATAGTACTGGGGATAGTCTCCGTAAGCGGTGTTGGAATACATCACGCCATCCTCGTCAACTGCGGTAGGATAGATTGCGAGCTCTGAGCCGCGTCCGGTCTCTCCGTAGTGTGCAGGAATCATACAGATGGTCCAGAGGTTGCCCTTCTTGTCGTGGAAGGTGCTGCCGTGGCCTGCTCCAACCTGGAATCCACTGGTCTTGAAGGTCAGAGGATTGTGCTCGGAATAGGTGAAAGGACCCATAGGGCTGTCTGAAACATAGATACCGTGTGAGTAGGAAATGAGCTCAAGGCCGATGGCGGCATACTGCAGATAGTACTTGCCGTTGTGCTTGATCATATAAGGGCCCTCGATCCAAGGGAGCTCCTCAGGGAAGTACTCGCGGCGTCCGTTGAAGATAGAGTAGATAACGTCCTCAGGCTTCCTGGCCTCGAATCCGTGATTCTTGATATCGCTCCAGAACAGCTGCTTGGGAGCGCCCTTCTCCTTGAATGTCTTGGTGTCCAGCTCAACTACCTGGAAAGGCATTATCTGAGACCATCCGAAGTACATATATAGGCGGCCGTCGTCGTCTGCGAAGAGGTTGGCGTCGCCATAGCGGTCACTGCTGAGCTCGCCAATCTTCTCCCACTCTCCCTTCCAGGGGTTGGTGGCGTGATAGACGTTCTTGTTGTTCATTGAACAGCCGATGAGCTCTCCGTTGAACTCGACCACTGAAACTACTCCACCGGGATAGTTGGGAGCGTCCACATATGTCCAGTTCTGGAAGTCAGGTGAATACCAGTAACCCTTCCTGTGGGATACGAACAGGAAGTAATTGTCCTGGAAAATGATAACTACAGGCTCTCCTCCGCGGATGCTCCTCTCGTTGCCCACTACAACGTCCAGAGGGTTGGCAAAGGTATGCCTTGTTTGTGCGGATGCAGTCAATCCAAGCAATAAAGCGCCAGCAATGACCACAATTCTTTTAATAAGTTTAGAGTTCATGCTATGTGTTATTAAGTAATAGATTGCAAATTCTCCGAAATATAATAAAAATTTTGCTAATCGAACAACACGCCGTCGTTGTTATCGTCCAGAGTATGGGCCAGTTTTTCAATATTCAGGCTCCTGGCGGATGCGTCCACAATCTCCTTGTATACGCCGCCCTTCTTGTACAGTGAATCCGGATCGCCAGACTGCTCAACCCTTCCGTTGCGCAGGGCGTAGACAATGTCGCTGTCAATGATCTGCGAAATGCTGTGGGAGATGATTATCACGGTGCGGTTCTGCTTGATGGCGTCAATGCTGGCCTTGATCTGCTCCGTGGCTATGGCATCGAGCGATGCGGTGGGCTCGTCAAGGAATATGATGGGAGGGTTCTTGAGGAACATCCTGGCAATGGCGATGCGCTGCTGCTGACCGCCGGACAAGGCCTGGGCCTTGTTCTGGAACTGCTGCGGCAGAGCCATTATCTGGTCGTAGATATAGGCCTTCTTGGCCGCATCTACAACCTCCTCGAAACTGGCTTCAGGGTTGCCGTAGCGGATGTTCTCCTCAATTGTACCGTCAAAGATATGATTCTTCTGGAGCACGAGGCCTATGTTGTCGCGCAGGAAGTGGGTGTCGTATTCCCGCAGGTCCACGCCGTCAAGCAGGATGCTTCCGCAGTCAGGCTCGTAGAACTTGTCAAGGAGGTTGACCACGGTACTCTTTCCTGCACCGGAGAGGCCCACAAGGGCAGTTATCTTGCCGCTCTCGATGTCCATATTTATGTTCCAGAGGGCCTTGGTCCCGTTGGGGTATGTGAAATCCACGTTGCGTATGCTGAAGTTGCCCTGCACCTTCTCCGGGCGGTAGTTGCCGCTCTGCTCGGTCTCCTGGTCCGCGTCAAGGATGTCAAAAAAGCCTTCGGCATAGATGAGGGCGTCGTTCATATCGTCAAAGATGCGGTGGAGCTGGGTGATGGGGGCGGTGACGTTGGAGAAGAGCATTATGTGGTACATAATCTTTCCAATTGTCATTCCGGGGTAGCCGATGAGCACCAGGTAGGCGGTGAGTATGATGATGAGCACGGTGCCGAACTGGCGGACGAAGTTCTTGAGTCCGTTGTAATAGAACGAAGTCCTGCGCACAAGCATCTGGTTGTCAGTGAACTTGGTCTGGATGTCCCACTGCTTCTCGCTTTCTATCTGCTCGCGGTTGAAGGACTTGATCACGTTGATGCTCTCTATGATGTTCATCACGCCGTGGCTCTTGATTTCACGGTAGCTGCGCATATTGCGGCGCCAGCCGTTGAGCTTGCGGGCCTGGCGGATGGTGATCCAGATATATATGGGCACTATTCCAAGCGCTGTGAGACCAACGTAGACATTGGCCCCGAACATAAGGATGAGGGCCAGGATGGCGCTGGTGAACAACGGAAGGAGATCTATGAAAAAGTTCTGTACCGTGCGGGAAAGGCTGCTCACGCCCTGGTCTATCCTGGTCTGGAGCTTTCCGGTATCGTTGTCCGTGCGGGAGAAGAAGGCCATCCGGAAGGTGAGTATCTTGTCTATCACGGCCTGGGAGAGGTCCTTTGAGACGTACACCCTCATCCTTTCGCCAAAGTAGCTCTGGAAGAAGGTGATGAGCGCGGAAAGGATTTCCTTGCCAAGCAGGACTATGCTGATCACGGTGAGAATCCTCACGGCCTTGGCCCAGGTGAAATCCGCCGCGCCCACGAGGGCGTTGATGGCGTCTACCGTGCGGTCCAGCACGATGGCGTTCACCTGCGCGAACAGGGAGCCTATAAGAGTGAGGATCAAGGTAATGAGTACCAGCCACTTATATGGCTTTACAAAAGGCCATATCTTCTTGAAGAGGGTGAAAATGTTCATAACATCTCAATGAATTTCTGCATCCCTGCAGTTGCCACGTCCTTGATATGAACTATGCGCTTGTCGCGGAGGGGAACGTCGGCCGGGTCAATGATGTAGATTGGAGCGTCATAAGAGGCGTACCTGTAGAGTCCGGCCGCGGGGTATACCTGCATTGAGGTTCCCACGATGAGGATGATATCGGCCTGGGACACAACTTCCACGGCCTTTTCCATCTTGGGGACCGCTTCCCCGAAGAACACGATGTGCGGGCGGAGCTGGACGCCGTTGGGGGCGAGGTCCCCAAGGCAGACCTTGTCATAGCCAACGTCTATGACGCTGCGCTCGCTGTAGCCGTCATTGTCGTTGAAACAGTTCTCAGGACGGACCTTGGTGGCCTCTCCGTGAAGGTGGATGACCTTGGTGCTGCCGGCCCTCTCGTGGAGGTTGTCCACGTTCTGGGTGATTACGGTCACGTCGTAGTTGTCCTCCAGTTTAGCTATGGCCAGATGGGCGGCGTTCGGCTTGCAGTCCTTGAGCTTGGCCCTCTGCATATTATAGAAATTCAGGACCAGTTCCCTGTTAGCGTACCAGCCCTGAATTGAAGCGACCTCCATTGGGTCATAGTTGTCCCACAGACCGTTGTTGTCCCTGTATGTAGACAATCCGCTCTCGGCGCTGACTCCCGCGCCCGTAAGCACTGCTATCTTTTTCCTTGCCATAACTGCATTGCGTTATAAATCAAGTAAAGATAGGCATTATTTCTAAATTTCAACCGGGCTTATATTGTGTATTTCCCAATCCGCGCCGGTAATATCCAGGGACACTTCCCCTCCGCGTATGCTCAGGGTTGCGTCCGACAGGTCTTGTGCATCCCAGTCGAAACCGGCCTCCAGGAGCATACGGCCCAGTTCTATTGTCTGGTGGTAGCCGTCCGGAGCCGTAAGTTCCAGCAGTAATCTTTCCGCGTCGCCGGCCTTTTGCCGGGGCAGGCGGAAGAGCCGCTGTCCAGGCCCCGAATACGGGACCTGGAAGCGGAATCCGCCGCCTGCCGCATCCATCTCCGGAAGGGAGATGCCTGCGGAGGGGGCCATCACCTCGAACACGCATCCGGGATCGTCCCAGGGAGAGTCTTCCAGCACAAGGGTTATCTGGGAGAACTGTTTGTGCAGCTCTACCTTCTGGCCGACGGTTTCCCCGGCAGCCTGGAAGGAGGAGCAGAAGGCGTACAGCTCAGGGCAGCTTTCCCCGGGGGCCACGGAGATGCCCCCGGAGCCTGCCTGCAGGCCCTGGGGGCATAGGAATGCCTCTAGGGAGCAGCTGCCCTTGCTGACCGGGATTTCATAGTAAGGCGAGTCTTCGCCGGGAATGAAATCCCGCTCAATGATCTCATCCGCCGTGAGAACCCTGATACGGATCAGGTCCCCAGCCCCGGTACAGGAACTCAGGTCCACCGTAAGCCGGCAGGCGCAAAGGCTGCGGTCCTCTTTCACCGAACAGGAAAGCAAGGTGAACAAAAGTACCGCTGTCAGTCCGAATCTATTCATAGCGCACCTCCCCTTTTTCCAAGCCGAGGAATTCACCGCTGGTCATATCTGTCATACTGAAAATGCATTCCGCCTGTATTTCCGAAGGCTCTTCTGCAGACTTGAGGTATACAGTGCCGTTCCTTATCCCGTTCAGTTTCAGCTCTTCCAGCTCATAAATGGTATTCTGCCTCAACGGAGGCAGGACAATATGGAAGCAGGCGTCCGTATACCGCGGGATGACTATGCTCTCACCGGTGTCCAGGTCAGTACCCGGAACCAGGTATAAAAGCCTGTAGCTCACTGCAAGGATATTCCTTTGCGACTGGTCTCCCGATGCGTTGGGGTAACAGTACACAGACCAGGGATAACTGTACTCCCAAACCTTGTATTCGCCTTGCGTATAATGGTTTGCGGTGCCGGAATAATCATTGCACCCTATGGCAATGTTCATAGAATAAGAGTTTACAAAGTTTCCGGAAAGGGATAGGTCATATCCGCAGGTGGCCGGAGTCTTTTCCATATATCCCCGGGTAAAATACCACCCGGTATAGTTGGTGTGGGTACTGGCTATCCTGAAAACCATTCTGTCAACCTGTATCTTGCAAACCATCCTCTGCATAGGTACCGTCACCTCCGCATCGGCGGTGAATGATCCCTGGAAATGGCCCAGCATCTCCAGGCGGCCCTGCGAATTGGATTTGTATTGGGACTGCATTGACAGGAACTCCTCAAGGGTGGAAACGCTGCGGAAATCTACAGTGGGGTTGGCCACCACATATATGTTCAATTCCTGGTGCTTCCTTACCTTAAGCACAGGCATATAGCCCTCCGAGAAAGGCTGCATCTCCAGCAGGGTGCCCGCCGCGTCAAATTCCAGGACCACTCCGTTCAAGACAGTGTCATCAGGGCCCGGATCGCGCGCGGAACGGGTTCCGGGCGGAGCGCAGCGGGGGACCAGCTTCAATTCTATGAAGCTGTCCTCCCCCGGAGCCTCCCGCACCGGATCCAGCGCATCGCACCCGCCCAAAAGGGCACACAGCCATATTGTCAATAAGGCTAATCTTTTCATAGCGTCAGATTTCTATGGTTCCAAGGCTTTCCTGCGACCAGTCGCTGACCGTGAGGGTGAAGCTGCAGTCTGCTATGCTTACCGGCACGTCTTCACTGAGCGATCCCGGACGCGTTATCTTCATCTCCTCTATCTTGTAGCTCTTGTTGCTTTCAAGAGGCGTGGCTATGACAATGGGATAATAGTACACCACCCCGTCAAGGGAAGCCTTTATCACCAGTTTGGTGCTCCTGGGGCTCCAGGAGCCTCCGTTCGTAGAATCATCGGACGCAGGATTGGGGTATGCGTACAGGTAGTGCGGATCGCTTATGCTCTGCTTCCAGGAAAGTTGGATTCCCCCGGAGTAGTTGTCATAGACAAGTGCGTCCACCTCCGATGAATGATAGCCCATCTTGTTATAATAATCAGTTGGAAGGGCGCTCAGGTCATAGGAGGTGTTCGCCGCCACATTTGTAAGGTATGCCGCAAGCACCTTGAATGTTTTTCCCTGATGCTGTGCGGAACTCATCGCATTAGTTATCTTGGCAACCTCTACCCTGGCAGCCACCCTGCTCACCACCACGGGCATACTGTTGTTTCCTGCCGAAACATTCACCTCCTTGAGCCCGGACACCATCACAAACGCCCCGGCGTAATTGTCCGACAGGCGCGTCACTGCGCTCTTGAGAGCGCTTTCCGCGGAGTAGGCAGCCAAAGACGGGGCGTTGGCGAACACATACATCCTCTTCGGGCCTGAGGTACATCTCACCTGCAGGGTTGTACCCTGAGCCGACTCGTATGCGTCAAGTGTCCCGTCGGAAGTAAAAATGAATACCTGGACATCGTTTATGCGTTTCTCTTCCAATGGGTTAACCCCAGAAGCCTTGGTGTAATGGGAATCAGTGACAGTAAGCGCAAGCACTGCCTGTGCATTGTCATTAAACGATTCAAAGGACTGGGACGGCTCAGCCTTATCACAGGATGCGGCTAAGGCACACAGTCCCAAAACAATAGCGATTCTTGTGTTTTTCATGTTCAAGTTTTTTTATTATTTTTGTTAATCACTGATAAAATCAATTCTATGAACTCGTTAGCTAAGTATTTCATTGCCATTTCAGTTGGCGTCCTCACTCTGGCATCCTGCGCAGGATCAGGCAATTCTTCCATCCCTGCAAACAAGAAAGAAGTTATGGACCGTTTCGTAGCAGGAACACTTGATCCTTCTTATGTTCCAGCAGCCTTCTTCATCCATTTCGGAAGGGGTAAGACCGTTGGCGAGGCCGCCGTACAGGCACAGTTGGAATATTTGGTAGCATCGGATATGGACATTCTCAAGGTCCAGTTCGAACAGTTCGTTCCGCGCGTACGCGGGCTTGACACCGACGAGGGATGGGACAGTTTCGAGCCAATACCGGTAGATTTCTACCGTCCTACACTGGAGATTATCACAAGGCTCCAGCAGGTAGCAGGCCGCAGCGTATATGTTCTTCCCACCATCTACAACACCTATCAGGTGGCTCAGCAAGGACTTACATTCAGAGGCATCGTGGAGGGCGCTAAAAACCATCCGCAGCAGCTCAAGAAAATGCTTGACAGCTATTCAGACGCCCTTGTATGGCTCATCAAGGAGTGCAAGGCTATTGGCGTAGAAGGATTCTACCTCCCCACCCAGGGCGGCGAGACCAAGTTCTATGACATCCCCGGCTTCTTTGACACTTTCATCAAGCCGTATGACCACAAGGTTATGGGAGAGGCCAACAACGGCACCAAGATGAACATCCTTCACATCTGCGACTGGGAAGGCACCTATGACGACCTTGCCAAATTTGCGGACTACCCCGGACAGATCGTGAACACCCCTATGGTTGTAGACGGCCAGCCGTTCTCCCTGGAAGACGGAGTCAAGCTGTTCAAGCGTCCCGTACTGGGCGGTTTCAACCGTCAGACCGAGATCCTTTCAGCTCCTGAGTCCCAGATTGCCGCAAGGGTAAAGGACATACTCGCCACCGGCCCCAAGGGCAAGGTGATGATAGGTGCAGACTGCACAGTGTCTGAAGCCCCCATAGGCAATATCCAGACAGCCGTATATACCGCCCACCACAATTACTAGGGCGGCCTTGCGCTAATAAAAGGTTTCATTAAGCCGGTACTTTTCAATTAATCCAGATATTTCCGGGTCCAGGTTTCCCCTATGTACAAACGCAGGGTTCAGGTTGCATGCATTCAGGTAATGCTGTACGGCCAGGGCGTCGTCGCTGTTCCTTGAGCATAGCAGGGCCATCATATACTCCACCTTGTCTCCCGGTTCAAGTCCGCCCAGCACCTCCATTGCAGAAGCGTTGTACCCCATTGCACAGTAGGCCACGGCGGTGTTGAAATCGTTGTAAGGCCTCAGAAGGGTTACGGCGGTCCGGTAATCCCTGTCCTTGAGGGCCTTAACGCCCCGCATATACAGGGTATCCGGTTCCGTAGTATGCACCGTATCCTTTATAATCCCCGCCCTGTGGAGACAGAAATCAAACCTTACAGTACGGAGCCTTGGATACAGCTTTTCCCTGAAATAGCGATAGAAAGGCTGACGCTGCAGCGCCGATTCCCTGTCGTCAGGGTCCTTCACTTCCATAAGGCTTGCGAATGTCTCTTTCTGGACGATGCCAAGGCTGTCGTCGCGCGCCACCTCGCTCCGCAGCATATCCCAGTTTTCCGGGATGCTGCGGGCTATGAAGCGCACTCCCTCCAGTTCTTCCCCAAAATACGACGCAATTGAACGGCTCCGCTCCCCCGACAACCTGGTGTTGTACGCATAAGCTCCCTCAGGAGAACAAGATGCGGTTACAATAATGGAATCCAGCTCAAACTCTCCGCTGGCCGTAAGGGCATAAAGGTTTTCCTTTATGCGCACTATTTCACCCGCATTGTTGCTCAGGGTTGTGTCCACCTGAGTGCTGCCTGCGGCAAAATCTATCCAGCATATGGAATTAGCCTCAGCCCTCCTCTCTATTACGCGTGTCAGGTATTTTGTCCTGTCGTCCGCAAGGGAACTGAGGGAACTGATATAGAACGTTAGCGGGTCCGTTTCCGGAATCCCATAGATGCGGTCGTCTTCTTGATATACGCCCCCGGAGAGCACTATATCCGCCCTTGACATATCCTGCCTTACGTTCAGGCTCTGGACATAGGAATAGATGAAATCTCCGTCGGCGGAGTTTACCACGGTGTCCAGCCTGATCCCATCCCTGAGGATTGGCACCTTGACGTAACGGGAATACATCCTGTCAAGGCTGGCCACCCGGCGGTCGTTTCGGCGGATCTTGAACCGGTCCGTATAATGGTCCAGAGCCTGGCGCTCGGTCACCCCGAATGCCGATTCGAACTCCTCCTCAGAGACCAGCGTAGTATCCTCCTTGAAGCGGTACAGTTCCGGGATGTTCCTGTGAAGGAATATCTCCAGGTCCCTCAGGCGGACGAATTCCGCAGAATCCGTGATTATGGAATCCACGAAACGCTGATAGCGCTGATAGCCCCTCAGCTGCGCCTTGCGATACTCAGTGCCGCTTATGGTTATGGAGTCCAGCCGGACGTCTTCACCCAAGACCGTCAGGACGGGGTGAAGGCGTATCTGCCATTTGCTGTCAAGCATCTGCCCGGGAACTATGACATCGAACCTCAGGTCTACCTTTCCGTCCCTCTCCGCCACGTTCCTGAAGCGGGCATATACCACGGCCGCATCCAGGACATCGTTCGCCACCATCTCTCCGTCCTCATCCCTTACCGCATTCATTATCAGCACTTCCCTGCCGTCCGGAGCGGTCACTTTCAAGGTATCGCGATGCTCCGCCGCTATTGGTATTTCCAATGGCGGGGAGTAATCCCTGTACATTTCCAGATGCGCGGCGACGGCTTCTTTCCTAAGGCTCTCCGCCTTGAAGCGGGAGCCGCAGGAAACAAGCGCCAGGAGCGCAAGGAAAAGCGCAGCGCTACATTTCATATGAAAAAGGCTCGACATCTTCTATAAGGAGTATTCGTTTGGCAAGAACCTCATATGCCGTCCTTTCTATACCATCGGCATCGGTGTAGCGCTGGCTTCTCAGACGGCCCATCACGTATATCTTTCCACCCTTGGCTATATCGTCAAAAGAAGGCATTCCCCTGCCTTCCCAAGCCGACACGTTATGCCAGGTGGTTTCTATTACCGGATCCCCGCCCGCTCCCTTATAGACATAATTGGTGGCCACGGTTATCTTTGCCACCCTTTGGCCGTTATAGGTCTGCACCCTGACAGATCCTATGTTGCCCCTAAGTTCAATCTTGTTAATCTGTTCCATAGCTTTAAGTTGTTAGGTTTTTGGCAAAGGAAAGCAAAAAAACCGGGCAAAAAACGCTCTGGAAGGTATTGCAGGGCAGATTTTTATAAATTTTAAAACGGAAAAGGAAACCTTTAGTTTAAGAGATTTTCCATAAATGAAAAAAGATTAAAAAGTATTTGATTTTTGAAAAAAAAGAATTTACTTTGCTCCTGAACATGAAACGGACCTATACATCAGTATGTTGTTGCTGTACCCTTCCAACCGATCGGTACGGAATTTCCCGTGTATAGCATACTATAAAGATAGCACTATAGGGTCCTGCCGGTCGTAAAGACTTCGGCAGGACTTTTTTAATTGATTACCAACATATTAAATATTACAGTTATGATTTACAATTCTCTTGTTGAGCTTATCGGTAAGACTCCGGTACTCAAGGTTTCAGGTTTTGAAGGACAGCAGGCTGACATCCTGCTCAAACTTGAGTATTTCAACCCTGGCGGAAGCGTAAAGGACCGCATCGCCCTGGCAATGATTGATGATGCAGAGAAGAAAGGTGTGCTTAAACCAGGCGCTACCATTATTGAACCTACAAGCGGAAACACCGGCGTCGGCCTTGCCTGGGTAGGCGCCGCAAAAGGATACAAGGTAGTTCTCACTATGCCGGAGACTATGAGCCAGGAGCGCAGAAGCCTGCTCAAGGCGCTTGGCGCCCGCCTGGTGCTCACCCCGGGCGGAGAAGGAATGAAAGGAGCCATCCGCAAGGCGGAGGAGATCAGGGAAGCCACTCCCGGGTCCATAATCCTTGGCCAGTTTGTCAATCCTGCCAACCCCGCCGCTCACGAACGCACAACGGGAGAGGAGATTTGGGAGGCAACTGAAGGAATAGTTGATATCTTTGTAGCCGGAGTTGGAACCGGAGGTACTGTAAGCGGCACGGGCAAGGCGCTTAAGAAGCATAACCCCGCCGTAGAGGTGGTTGCAGTGGAGCCTGAATCCTCAGCGGTCCTCAGCACTGGAATTGCCGGAAAGCATAAGATCCAGGGAATAGGAGCCGGATTTGTCCCGGACACATACAACGCAGGCGTTGTGGATACCATCATCCCCATCCCTGATGACGAGGCCATAAAGGCCTCCAGGATGCTTTCCGCCAAGGAAGGTCTGTTGGTTGGAATATCGTCAGGAGCAGCCTTCGCCGCGGCGCTCAGGCTCGCAAGACAGGACAGGAACAAGGGAAAGACCATAGTTGCCCTGCTCCCAGACACCGGAGAGCGCTATCTCTCCACAGTTCTTTACGATTTTGAAGGATACCCTATCGATTAACAAAATGAATATTTCTTTCAGAGAAACCGGAGAATACCTCAAAGTCTTTATGTCCAAGATTAAGGACTATGTATTCCCTATGTACTCGGATGTAGAGCCACACAAGGCCCTCTGGCACATTGCAGACAGCCTTGAGGCCCTGGCCGGAAGAGAAATCGCGGAAACCTTTGCCAAGGAGATGCCTGAGATCAAGAGGCTCCTTGAAGGTGACGTGCAGGCCATAATGCGCAACGACCCCGCCGCAAAGACAGACAAGGAGGTGGTCTTCTGCTACCCCGCAGTCACCGCTATGCTGCATTACCGCACCGCACACGTCCTTCTCAAGCTGGGAGTCCCCGTAATCCCCAGGATGCTTACGGAGCACGCTCATTCCGTGACCGGAATCGACATCCACCCCGCCGCCGTGATAGGAGAAGGCTTTGCCATTGACCACGGCACCGGAATAGTCATTGGAGAAACCACCATAATTGGAAATAATGTAACTCTATATCAGGGAGTTACGTTGGGCGCAAAGAACATTCGCAGGGATCCTGACGGGAACCCTGCGAACCTCCCGCGCCACCCTATCCTGGAAGACGGCGTAACCGTCTACTCCAACGCCTCCATCCTGGGAAGGATCACCATTGGCGAGAACTCAGTGATAGGCGGAAACGTCTGGCTCACGCATTCGGTCAAGAAAAACTCCCGCATCCTTCAGGGAAAGACGCAGGAAATGTTCTCCGGAGGAGAAGGCATTTAGTCACAAGGCTTAAATATTTCACGCACTCTTTGCAGGCTTTTTTTCAAGCGCTTGGCGGATAAGGGAAATTGCTCCATATTCATCGTTAAAAAATGACATATGGAATACAAGATAAAACCGCCCGGCAAGCCTACCTGCCTGGAGTGCGGAAATGTTATAACCTATGGCCGCCTGGACAAAAAGTTCTGCTGCGACAGCTGCAAGAACAAATATCACAACAGGGAGCAGAAGGACTCACGCAACATACACCGCAAGGTGTTGCGCGGCCTGGAGAAAAACTATGAGATACTTAAAAAACTTCATCGTACGAGCATCACTTCCATTGGTATAGGTGACTTGCTTTCAATGGGCTTCAGGCCCGAATATTCAACAAGTTACCGGAAGGTCAACTCGCACGATGAGTTCCGTTGTTTCGAGTTCAAATACTATATCTCACAAACCCGTCTCTTCAATTTGCAGAAGGTGCCAACTGCTATTTGAAGAAGCGCTGGAGAGTTGTTGCAAGGTAATAACGGGCGTTCATCCAGGTATGGCCTCCGTCCGTGAATATCTTCTCGTATTTGATACCGTTCTTGTCATTGTACTCCTGATGGGTCAGCACGTTCTTGTACAGGCCGTCGGAGGTGCCCACGCCAAACCAGAACAGCTTGAGGCCGTCGTTGAGCAGGGCTGGATTCTTCGCATACTGCGGGAAGTACGTATCCATTGCCTCGGGGATGAGGTAGGCGCTGTACGATGCCAGCCAGGAGAACTTGTCAAGGTTGTCCAGCGCCGTGTACAGGGACTGGCCGCCTCCGCGGGAGAATCCCGCTATGGCGCGATGGTCCCTGTCCGCGATAATGCGGAAATTGCTCTCGGCATAAGGCATTATGCACTCAGTCATCTCCTTTGAGAAAGTCTGGTACATCTCGCAGGAAGCCATACTGTCCGGAGCCGGGGTTCCGTTCATCATATAGCCGTAAGGCATTACCACAACCATAGGCTCGGCCTTGCCCTGGGCGATGAGGTTGTCAAGGATTACGTTAACCTTGCCCACCTTGAACCAGGTCTCCTCCGTATCCGTTGTTCCGCTGATAAGGTAGAATACCGGATAGCTCTTGCCGGAAGTCTCGTATCCCGGAGGTGTGTAAACCACCAGAGGACGGTTGAGATTCAGCACGGAAGACTTGTAGGTGCAGTAAACCATCTTTCCGTGAGGAACGTCGTTGACGGTATAAAGAGCGTCGCGGTCAGGAATCTCAAGAAGGCTGGCCTTGAAGTTCTCGTTGGGGAAGATATCAGTGTTCAGGGGGTCTGAGACGGTAACTCCGTCAACAATGAAGTTGTACGGATAGATGTCCTTCTTCTCCGGCCTCAGGGAGATGCTCCACACGCCGTCCCTGTTCTTTGTCATCTCCTGGGGGCGGTCAAGGAACTGAGAGGTAATCATTACCCTCTGGGCCCTGGGGGCAACGTAGTTGAACGTGGCCTGTCCGCTCCTTGAATTGATGATAGGAGAATCCTGGGAAGGATTGAGGGTGCTGCGTCCGGTTGGCGCCTGATAGCCCATAAGGGGAAGCATAACAACGGCGTAGCGACGGCCCAACTGCTTGTAACCAAGGGAGCTGAAGTGCAGGAAATCAAAGTTCTGCTCGCATCCGCTGGAAGATACCACGTGTGCGTTGGGAATGACGTCTTCTACTTTGTCAATGATACGGTTCATAGGTCCGCATACGCCTCCACGGTCAGAGTTAACCACCTCTCCTACAAGCAGGGGGCAGTTCTCGGCCTTGAGGCCAAGGTCCTTGAGAAGGCTCTCGTAAATGCCTTTGACCTTATTTGGCCACTCCTCATCGTCAGGATTGGATTCTCCCTGATGGAGGAGGATTCCGGAGATCACGCCGTCTTTCTGGGCTTTCTTTCCCAGTTCTACAAGATAATCGTACGGATTGCCTCCGTAGATGTTCATTATGTTCTTGAGCCAGTCTGCGCCTGTCTTGGCGTATTCCTCGGCCTGGTCTCTCATAAAGGCTTCTATCTTGCAGCCGGCTACGGAAACATTGATAACGCCCACACGGTGGCCTGCAGGCAGGTTCTCAATAAGCGTGCGGCCAAACCAGTCCGCCGGAGTAAGTCCGGTATTTTCACGGCAGAGAGGCGGAACGGCAGGATACCAGTTGCCTTTAACCCTTCCCATCTGCGGGAAGTCTACGGGCGCCATCATCAGGAAGTTGGGATTCACCCCTTCCCTGTCGGCATCGGTCACCCTGGCGTTTCCCTCCATATTGGACTGGCCGAAGCAGAGGAAAATATGGAAGTTCTTATCCTGAGCGCTTGCAGCGCTTATGGCTGCAAACGCAAGGAAAAGAGCGATAAATAACTTTTTCATAGAAAGAAATGATTAAAATTTCCTTTCAATTGTGATGACACCGGCGCTGAGAGGATCGATGTCAAGCGCAATACCGTTGTTTGCAGGGTTCAGGTTCTTTACCTTGAGAGCCACTGCATTCTTGTTCTCCATACTGTTGGCAACTGTCAGGGAGCCCGGTGCGTAGTACTCGTACTTGGCACCGTCAATTCCGTTCCAGTCTCCAGCAATATTGAGCTTGTAAGGCTTTTCAGTAGCGTTTACAACCTTGACTATCACTTCCTTTCCGTTTTCGGACAGGGTTGTTACAACGCTCAGGTCCTTCACATCACCGGTGAAGTCCAGGCGGTACCTTGAGAAGTGGTCGTACCAAAGGTTGGTAACCTGGTAGTTAGGAGCCACGAACAGGTCCTTGTAATCGAAATTGATGAACGCATTGTTCCAGTCAGGAGCGTCCGTACGGCGGATGAACAGCGCTGCAGCGCCCATAGCAACCACGTCGCGCTCCTCACAGACATTGAGGAAGCCGCCAGCAAAAAGGCCGGTTCTCCAATCGATGCTCTGGAGGTTCCACTCGGAAATGAAGAGCTTGAGGTTGGGGTTGGGGCAGTTGGCTATATACTGCGCATAGCGGTCATACTGCTCTGCAAGCCTCTTGGGGCCTGTGAAGTAGCCGCCCTGCTGCTCGTAATGGTGCAGGCTGACATAATCGAAGTAAGTGCCGCTCCTCTTGAAGAAGTCTTCATCGTCGAAGCCGCCGCAGACAATGATCTTGATGTCCGGGGAAACCTCGCGCATTGCGGTTGAGAAGTCGCGCACGCATTTCTCGTACCTTTCGATTCCCATCTCCCACATTTCGTTGTCAATCTCCCAATACTTGACGTTGTAAGGCTCCGGATGGCCGTTTGCGGCGCGCTTGGCACCCCACTCGCCCGTAGCGGGCTCGTTGCAGTAGCGCACCCAGTTCACTGCATCCTGAAGGATGGAGTCATACTCCTCTGCCGGGCGCTCAAAGTGAACTGATACCACAATGACGGGCTCTGCGCCAATCTCGCGGCAGAAGCGGATGAATTCATCCGTTCCGAAGCAGTTCTGGTCATAATCCATCCACTGCCAATGAGGCCAGCGATAGCGCTGCTCCTGAGGCCCCACGCCCCACTGCCAGTAATACTGGGCGACATATCCGCCGCCCGGCCAGCGCAGACAGGTAGGATGAAGCTCCTTAACTGCGTTGAAGATGTCAGGACGGAATCCGCCAAGGGACTGTCCGGTCTTTGTGGTAAGAGTAGCCTGGTCAACCTGCACGGTTCCGTTCTTGACTATGATTGCGAAATCAGCGTCTCCGCTGAGTGAACCCAGTGGAAGGTTGATGTCGTATTTTGTCCAGGTATTTCCGGGAACGCCAAGGTTCTGCTCAAGGATAATGTTGTTGCCCCTCTTGAGGCCTACGGAAAGGGTTCCGTTGCCCTTTGCATAGATGGAGCCCAGGAAGGTCTCACCTGCAATCAAGTTCTGAGGGCCCTGAGATACGCCGGCAGGTGATGCGCCTGCGGTGATCTTCTGGGAATAATCCATATTGATGGCATCGCCCTTCACAAGTTCATATGTGGCGTTGCCGAATGCATCCCACTGAGGTGCCACTGAAGGGATCTTCACGTCTTCAGGTGTGCCCTGGAAATAAACCACCTTTCCGTTGGAGGAGGTGACACGGATGTTCTTGTAATATGCCTCGGTGTAGTTCACCCAGAAGTCGATGTCGTTCTTGCCGCTGCTCTCAAGCTTGCTGTAGCTTACGACATTCTTTCCATCCCAGTAAACCTTGATGGACTTGCCGGCGCAGACGATGCGCAGCTTGTGCCAGTCCTGGTTCTCGTTGATCTGGGCGGCTGTTGCCTTCTTGGAAACCATTGATTCCAAGGTATTTATCTTGCGTGTGGTTCCCCTGAACTCAGTCTCGCGCTCAACCATCTTGGCTATGCCAAAGTAAGGGTCAACCTGCTGCTGCAACGCCTGCTGGGCCTGCGCCATAGCGGCTGCGGCAGCCTGGGCCTCCGTCTGGCCAGGGTTGAGTATACGAGCCTCGTAATACGGGTTGTGTACGCGCACATAGTATGGCTTTCCGTCAGCAGCGTTCTTTACTGCGAAGCGCATATCCATAAGGCCTCCGCTCCAGGAACGGCGCGCGAGCCTGTACGAACGCCACTTTACATCCATATTGATCTCGTAATTATCTGTGTTTACGGTGGTTATATGGATTGGCTGCTCGTAGCGGGTAGGCGAATGGAGGACATCCTCGTCATCCATATGCCAGCCGTCAAAGAAACCGTCGCGCGGATGGATGCCCGGATAATGCTCGGGCTCGAACGAACGTTCGTAGATGAGCTCCTGCCAAACTCCGTTGTTGGCGGAGAAGTAGATGTGCTCAAAGAGCTGGCCGTAGAGCATAGGATCTATCTGTCCCGCTACAGCCTTGGACTTGACGTTGATGTTGACGTTTTCCTGCGCTATTGCAGAAAAACACATTGCTGACATAATCAGCAATGTGGTTAAAAGTCTTTTCATTTATGGTTTATTTTGTAAGAATGATCTGCTTGCCAAGTTTAAGCTTGTCGCCTGAGTCATCCACAGTCCAGTATTGAGGTTTTCTTCCGCCGTTGCCCTCGGAGTGGTGAACCACGTACCTGAGTTCGCCGTCAAAGGTCCTGAAGAGCATTCCGTGGCCGGAGTTGTTTGCGAGGAACGGTTCCGGTTCCTGGACCCAAGGTCCCTCGATCTTGCCTGATTCTGAGTAGCATACGCACTGGATGTAACGCTCCTTGCCCCAAGAAGACCAGAGCATTCCAAGCTTGCCGGTCTGGGTGCGGAACATCTGAGGTCCGTCTGTTACCCAGCCAGGGAGCTTCATTCCAAATGTTGCCTCTCCAAGTACGTTCATCTCACCCACTGCAGGGTTCTCGGAAGCGCGGAACATTGTTACAGGCTTCTTGGAAACGGTATAGGTGAGGTCCGGTGCCAGCTCAATGTAGTCCATTGTACCATCGATGAGCTGAGTCCACTCGTGTACGAAGATCATATATATCTTTCCGTCCTCTTCATAGAGAGTACCGTCGATGCAGTCCCAGTCGTGAGGCTGATAGTCATAGCCGGGCTCGATTGAGAAAGGAACGAAAGGTCCCTCAGGGCTCTCGGAACGGAGAAGGTAAGTCTGGTTGTGAGGCACGTTGTACCTTCTGGGGATGGCCTGGATGATCTCGCTATGGTCGCTCCAGGTTCCGGCATAGTAATAATAGTTGCCAATCTTGTGGATTTCGGCGGCGGCAGCGAAGCCTGCTTTCTCGCACCAGGTGCCGGAGATGTCAATTACATTGTAAGGTCCCTCCCACATAATGAGGTCCTTGCTGCGATACTGGCGTCCGCCAGAAGAAGTGAGGTAATAAGTCTTTGTAGCCTGATCTGCCAGGATATAAGGATCGCTCATTGAAAGGTCATTGAAGTGGACGGTCCTGATCTGGTTGGCGGCTGCCTGCTGCCTTGCGCGGCGCTCTGCCATACCGGTAGTGTCCCTAGGGGCCTGTGGTGTGGCCGGGATTATACCGCCAAAGTTGTTCTGGCCAGGGTTGGCCCTTGGTGCCTGCTCTACAGGCTCTATTGGTTCAGGTTCAGGTGCAACGCACGGCTGAGGGCCGTTATTGCAGGAAAAGAAAAAAGGAAGGCTGATTGCCAACGCTAAAATCAATGAATGTTTTTTCATACTATAGATGGTTAATAAAGAATTGCTGTTGGATAAAAACAAATATAATAATTATTAAAAAAATCTGTAGCAGGATAAACATAAAAAAAAGACGCCGGTCAGTTTGTGTCTGACCGGCGTCCCGAAGAACGGCAGCTACCTACTCTCCCACCTGGTGGGGCAGTACCATCGGCGCCAGTGAGTTTAACTTCTCTGTTCGGAATGGGA
>Ga0208297_1000523_pt1 | contig 72105 bp, 59 predicted proteins | sample LMS_cellobiose_e_FD_187367 | JGI IMG/M metagenome (GOLD analysis project Ga0208297, IMG submission 187367) | Rumen-fistulated moose microbial communities from Alaska, USA - LMS_cellobiose_enrichment (SPAdes) (version 2) | ecosystem: Host-associated > Mammals > Digestive system > Stomach > Rumen...
TTTATACGCCATATTGTAATTAATCTCTTCTTCCAGACGCGCTTCCGACTTGACCCCGTACAGATATCCCACCAACAGCATCCGAAACAGCACCTCCGGTTCGATGGCCGGACGACCGTTATCTGAACAGTACAACGGCGCGCACAGCTCATGGATGAAGCTGAAATCCACAACCTGATGCGCAACCTTCTTTTCAGTTTGCCGCCCTACATCCCGCGCTCGCTTTTGCATTGCAAGATGAATTTAATAGATTGACTTTGCATTGCAATCGGCATATAATATGTATGAAACTAAATGCAAAGGGGTGATTTTTCAATGGCTAACACGACGAATTTCAGCGTCCGAATGGACAGCGATGTTAAGAAGCAGTCTGAGGCTCTTTTTGGTGAGCTCGGCATGAATCTAACCACGGCCATCAACGTATTCCTTCGCCAGTCTCTCCGCGTAGGCGGCTTTCCCTTTGATGTTACCGTCAATGTACCCAATGCCGTGACCATGGCCGCCATACAGGAAGCCGAGCATATCGCCCGCGATCCTAATGTCAAGCGGTACAGTGACGTGGAGGAAGCGTTGAAGGAGCTGAAAAGATGAGGCTTGACATCGTATGGACCACACAGTTCAAAAAGGACTATAAGCTGGCCATCAAGCGACATCTGAACATTGAATTGCTGGATGATATTATACGCAGCCTGTCTCGTGGCGAGACACTTCCCGAAAAGAACCACGACCATGCGCTGACTGGAAATTACGCTGGATATAGGGAGTGCCACATTCAAAGCGATTGGTTGCTGATTTATCGGGTGGACAACGATGTTTTGACGTTGACGCTTACCCGAACAGGGACGCACAGCGACTTGCTTGGTATGTAGCAGCGTAGGCGGCTCACGATTTTCCGTGGGCCGCCTTTCCCATGCTTGTTAGCTTTTTCTCTGCAAAGCAGGGATGGGATGGGAAATCATATTACCTACCCCGTTTCCGGCCTCGGAAAGCCCCTGTTTGCAAGGGTTTTAGAGAGCCTAAATGTCCACATAGCCACCCTCCGGCGTATATATTCCCGCCGCCATCCACGCTTTGCAGCCTCCTTGCAAGCGTCGGAGCAGAGGGGCTTTCTCTCTGCCGGCAGCTTCAAATAGGCCCCGTCAAGGTAGCCCTCGTTATACCTTCCGAGATTGGTGATAAAGGCTTCAAGCATCATGTTCCTGTCCCTGCCGCTTCACATCCAGGATGCCCGCAAGGGTGGTAGCGGTGATGTTCAGCCGGGCAGCAACGGCGATGTCGTTTTTCACGGCCTCGTCGATTGCATCCCCGCATACCACAAGGACATGGGCCCGCCGGAGCAAATCGCGGCCCATGTCGATCCCGCTTTTATGCTCCTCCGGGATGGCGTCGTTCAGGATCAAGGGAAGATAGAGGACGGGGCAAAGCGGAGAAAAGCCCGCCTCATACACAGCGCGGCAATAGCCCGCCGCACGCTGGCCGTCCTCTTCGTGTTCGCCGCTCCACGCGGCGGTGATATATGCCAGGGGCCGTTTCATGGCCGATACCTCCTTTTTTCAGCCGTTGGGGTCAACCCATCTCCCCGCCCTTCCCATTCTTGGGAAGGGGGCGGCTCTGGAGAATCATCCCCGTCGCTTGATGACAGATGGCATACCCGGGGTGGGCGGTCAAGAGCAAAGCCGCCTACGGCGGTGGCAAAGCCACTCTTGACGGCCCGCGCCCGGGATATGCGAAAAAGCAACCGGCGACGGGGAATCATTCAAGAGCCGTGTCATTGGGAGAGAAAGCAACCTCGGGCCAACATGGCTCGAAGTCTGGTCATCTTACCGAATAAAAAAGGGCCTAACATTCGTTAGACTCACGGATAAAAGGGACGGCACCATCTCCTTCCTTACGTTTATATAGCAAACGCCGCCCATAGTCTCTCTTGGGCGGCGTGTTGATTTCCTATTCAATTTGTGTTATGGTGTAAAAGCATTTGCGGCAGCGTTAAAAACCGTAGATTTTATGCGGGTTTCAGAGTTTGTCGTTATCACTATTCGTACCATCAGCACTGACACCAGGTGCTGCAAGCGAGCTCATCAGAAATGATGGGTTCGCCTTTCTTTATGCAAATCCCGGCCCGATGCCGCCCTCATCTCCCGTATTCCGCAGGAATACACGGCCCAGCCTGCATCATGGGCCGGGTTCGTTTGTAAATCTTTCGGATCAGCCATGCCGGGAATCGGTTTCCTGTGGTTTTTTCCGGACTTATCGTGTGCCGCGTGTACGGCGTGTAAGCCGTGTAATTCGCGTAATCCGTGTATGGATAGGATCTCAGCCAATATGGGCATCCTCAGCCGAATTGAAAAGTTCTGCTTCGCCAGTTACTCCCGCTCTTCATCATTTTCCAGAATATCGATGCGTCTCATCTTGAAGATGAGCGATCTCGATCCACATCGCCAACCAGACAATGATCTTATGTAAACCTTGGCGTTTGAGTATCAGGCCAGATCGTTCACTTTTTTATTCAGCGCGGCAATGCTCTTTTTTATTCTGGTGTATTGGCTGATCCAGATCATCAGATAAATGAAAAGGAATATTCCGAAGTAAATGAGAATACCTCCGACAGTATGTTCCATCCATCTCATTAGAAATGCGATTGGGAATGTTGCTGCCGAACAAATCAGGAGATGGACGATTGTCATTCTTGTCAGGCTCCAGTCCGTATCCCATATGACTGAGGCGCCTGCGAAAGCAGCTCCGTACATCATTGAGCAAAGAGCCTGAATCAGTACCGCATTAATCTCCGTGCCAAAGTCGGCAATCAATTCAGGCACGACTGCATAGTATTCTCCTTTTCCTATGGCCAATGAAATAATGATCGTGATTGCCATGCTGATCGCAAGGCCAATGGGAGCGCCTAGCATGGCGCGTTTTGCGGCATGATTCCAAAGATGTCTGTTCATAATCCCAATACTCCTTTCAGTTTCGTCACGTATCTTCTCGACGCGTAAGTTTTACTGCCATCGGATAAAACCACACAGATGGTTCCTGTAATGCTCAGATCAAAACTCTTCACCTTCTTCAGATTGATGATTTCTGAATTGGATATCCGGACAAAATACTGCTGTTTGAGCCTATCCTCAGCTTCATACAGTCGAAGCCTCAGCGTATATTCCCCGGAGGGCAGCACGGCAAATACTTTACCATTGGCTGCGTATATCCTCAGGATATCCTTTTCATCCAGAACTGCCGCAGTGTCTTCACGGAATCCTGTGATGAACTTCGGCTCTGTTTCTGACAGCATCTGAATAACGGCATTAACCTCGTCTGTCATCCGGTTGGTCAGAATGATCACCTTTGGTTCGGTCATCGCTGCATCAAGTTTGACTTCAACCTGCACTTCCTGCGCCTCCTTTCTCCCGAGTGATTGCATTATACTTGATGGCATTTCATAATTCCACTGTTTTTCGATAAGTGGTTGCTGCAGAGCGACAGGTGGATCATAAAAGAGGTCTCGATCATGGCGGCGATATGGTTTCCCGGCCCTCATGCGCCTCTGAATGTTTGGATGAAGTCAAAAGCCGCCCAAACAACCGGTTGTAGATTTGGTTTTTGGTGGATGGGCCCAAATAATGTCAGGAGAGACATTAAAAGACGTCAGGCTGGAGACAATCTGCCGTGTAAAAAGTCCCCGATTTCTCGGGGGCTTTCTTCTGTCCAGCACCAACTCAGCCGTTTTTACAGCATCAGAAGCCCCTTTACTCCGCATATGGTTACAATGCCGATTCTTGACTTTTTCGTCAGTTGGTGTTGTATTTTCGAGTTGGTGTAGGCTGCTCATTCCCTGTGATTTTCATATCAAAACCCTGCACTTCGTCTGAAATGCAGGGTTTGTCAGTGGTCTGAGCGCCATGGCAGAACTGCGGCGCTAATTCGGTCAATTACTGTATGTCCGCACCCAGGTTGTTCTTCAGGGTGTCGATCTCCTCGCGGCTCATACCGATCTCCAACAGGTAGGCGTCGGCTTCAGCGGCCAGGTCGACATCGTAGATGCTCTCAATGCCAAAAGCCGTGGCAAGAGTTTTAGCAATATTGCTACGGACGATGGCGTTGTACTGCTCTGTGCCAGGCTGGACACCGTAGTAGTTGGCGTAGGTAACCATGTAGTCCGACGTAACTTCCTCGGCGGAAGCGCCCATCAGGCATTCCAGTATGGCGCTGGTAAAACCGGCGCGATCTTTGCCTTCATTACAGTGGATCAGATAGGGGCCTTCGTGGCTGGCGAGGAAGCGGAAGCCCTCGGCCAGGCCAAAGCGGAAATCGTCAGCCGTAAAGTCTACACCAAGGTTGAGGGCAATCACATCAAGAGCGGAGTAGTAGGACTCGGCATAGCCCTCGTAGCCCTTTATGGTTTCCTCGTTGTCAGCCAGGTTCATGACTGTATGGATACCCGCCGCATTAACGGCTGCATCGGCTTCGCGGTTGCGGTTGATTTCCGGGTTCACCGGCGAAGAGGAGCGGTACAATACATAGGCGCCCATGCCAGTGGTAGCCACGTTACGGAAGTTGGCGTACTGCTCGTCAGTCAGGTCGGGATAATCCTCCCGGATCTCACTGCGGGTGAGCTGGTGGATCATGTATTCGTCCGCGTAGCCGCCCTTTTCGCCCATGGCAATGCTGATGGTCAGCGCATCGTCATAGCCCTCGTTGAAATCCCAGCGGAAACCGGGAGCCTCTTCGATCGCAGCCTTCGTGGCAATGCCCAGCGTGGAGGCGAGGTCGCCCATGTTGATCGCCAGTATGACGGCGTTCTCATCAGGGTTCTCTGAGATAAGGACACGGCAGAGCATATTGCCGTTGTCCACGTCGGAATAGCTGGAAACAACGGGCATGTCGTAGGTCTGGCCGTCGATGGTAACGGCTGCTATGTCGCCGTATTCGTAACCCATTTCCACCAGGCTATTACCGGAAATGGTCAGCACCAGGTTGCCGTACTTCTGAATCTCTCGTATGCCCGCCTCGATGGACCCGGCAGTTTCGCCCAGTGCCTCGATGGGCAATGCTGCCAACAGCAGCGTCAGCAGACAGATCAGTGCGCGATGGAAAGTCTTCATAATCTTCATCCTCCCTGTGTGGTTTACGGTGAGTGTCTGGCCCGCCTTCTTCCTCACATACAGTATAATCCCTTCTGGCGAGGGTGTCAACCATCGCCAGGTTATATGCAGGGTCGTCTCTGTACTGTGCCATTTTCATTTCAAGGCTTTCTTGGAGTGCGCGATGGTTACTGAAACTGTCTGATTTGCATTCAGAATTGTCCCAGATTTCACGAAAAAGCATGTGGTTTGCAGCTGGCTCTGAGTTGAGGCATTGTTTCTGAATGAATTGAACCGTCTCCTTCTCACTCTGCGCTCCCCGCTTGGATCCTCTTCTGATCCCCTCTCTTTCATGAGCTTCACCAGGTCCTTCTGCACGGGCAGGCACCGCAGGGCGGGAAAGCGCCTGGCGTACCGGCGGCAGATCTCCGCGGCATCCGCAGGGGCAAGCCTCCGTCGCGAGCAGCTCTCCAGCCAGGGCGTATTCGTCCAGAGCCGCCCGCAGGTATGCCGGATTTTTCCAATATGATTCCTTGCCGTCTGACCGGTGAGCCATTCTGGACCATTTACTTGGAGGGGAACGCGGCGCTTTACCGGGCATACAGCAAAGCAGTGGACGGCGCTGATCGACCGGGATTCCGTACGCATGGCTGAGATGACGCTCGACCAGAAGCCGGATGTGTTCTTGCTGGGTGGGTCGGTTACACTTACGCTGGGCAATCCGGCGCTCGTCCGTCAATACGCGTTGCCTGCCATCAAGACGATCCCCTTTTATCCCACCGCTCCGTGAAGAACCAAGTTTTTTAAAGTTTTTCAGCAAAAGCTCTTCCAAATCTCATGATTGTATGGTATGTTTAATACCATAAACATGTTGAAAAAGCAGGAAACCGTGTTGACTGGTATTGGACAGGCGGGAATGGATCGTTTTTCCGCCATGAAACGGGCGCTTCGCTTCGGCAAGCGCGAGAGCGCGCGCATGGGAAACGGCCGCGCTGGAAGACGGAAAGAATCACCAATCCCGTTGGCTTAGGGGGCGCTGACATGAAAACAACGGAGGGCTTTAAAACCATATCCCACAGGGTTGATTTCTGCGTGGTGGGCGGCGGACTGGCCGGGCTGTGCGCGGCTGTGGCGGCGGCGCGGCACGGCGCGAAGGTGCTGCTCATGCAGGACCGGCCCATGCTGGGCGGCAACGCCTCCAGCGAGGTGCGCATGTGGGTATGCGGCGCGCATGGCGAGAACAACCAGGAAACCGGTCTCGTGGAGGAGCTCATGCTCGAGAACCTCTACCGCAACCCCGACAGGAACTACTCCGTGTGGGACGGCATCATGTACGAGCTGGCGGCGTACCAGCCCGGCGTCGAGCTCCTGCTCAACTGCACCTGCATGAGCTGCGACATGGACGGCGGCGCCATCCGGGCCGTGACCGGCTGGCAGATGACCACGCAGACCTTCCACGCCGTGGAGGCGGCTATCTTCGCCGACTGCTCGGGCGACAGCGTGCTGGCCCCGCTCACCGGCGCGGAATTCCGCGCGGGCCGCGAGGCGAGAAGCGAGTTCGGCGAGGACATCGCGCCGGAGATCGCCGACAGCAGGACCATGGGCATGAGCTGCATGATCCAGGCGCGAGAGGAAACGCATCCCAGCGAATTCATTCCGCCCAGGTGGGCGCATCATTACACGAAGGCCGACCTGCCCCACCGCGTGCCGGATATGTCAAATCCCAACGAGAATTTCTGGTATCTGGAGCTGGGCGGCGAATTCGACGCCATTGCGGACAGCGAATGGCTGCGCGACGAACTGCTGCGCATGGCCTACGGCCTGTGGGACTACGTGAAGAACGATCCCGAAAACAGAGAGAAAAACGCCAACTGGCGGCTGGACTGGGTGGGCATCCTGCCCGGCAAGCGAGAGAGCCGCCGCTATGTGGGCGATCACATCATGACGCAGCACGATGTGCGCGCCGAAGGCCGCTTCCCCGACCTCGTGGCCTATGGCGGCTGGTCGATGGACGACCACAACCCGGGCGGCTTCACGTCTCCGGATCAGCCGACCATCTATCACCCCGCGCCGTCGCCCTACGGCATTCCATACAGGAGCATGTATTCGGTGAACATCGAAAACCTCATGTTCGCGGGGCGCAACATCTCCGTGACGCACACCGCGATGAGCTCCACGCGCGTGATGGCCACCTGCGCCACCATTGGCCAGGCCGTGGGCACGGCCGCAGCCATCGCCGCGCGGAACCGCCTCTCGCCGCGCGGCGTGTATGAAGAGCGCCTCGAAGAGCTCAGGCAGGCGCTGATGGAGGACGACTGCTACCTGCCCTTCAACGTGCGCGAAGTGCCGGAGCTTACCCGGCGCGCCCGCCTTGACTGCGCCGCGCCGGATGCGGAAAACCTGCGAAACGGCCTCGACCGCCCAATCGGTGACAGCGACAACGGCGCGACGGTGAAAAAGGGCGAAGCCATCGCCTACGTGTTCGACAAGCCCAGTGAAATATCCCATATCCGCATCGTCTTCGACAGCGACCTGAACCGCGCCACGCTGCCCGAGTGCGAGGCGAAGCGCCGCCGCAACATGCTGCACAATCGTCCGCTGAACTGGCCGGACGGCTATGTGCCCAAGACCATGGTGCGCGCGTTCCGCGTCGAGGGCGTGAGGGCGGATGGTTCCGTCGACGTGCTCGTGAATGAAGCGAACAACTACCAGCGCCTGCGCGCGTTTGACGTAAGCGGCGAGTATGCGGCTGTTCGGCTGGCGCCGCTGGAGACATGGGGCAGCGACGCGTGTCACATCTTTTCATTCGATGTGCGGTAACGCGCGGGGGAACGTGGAGACGCTTTGCTGTCATCGTCAAATGCCTGCGGCTGTATTCAGGCGTCATCCTGTGAAAAGACGATGACAGCCCGCGGCACCCCACTCTCCTCACCCCACCCATTCAGTAAGAAATGCATGGCTCTTTTCAGCGATATCACGAGACACCTCGAACGGCTCATCCCCCTCGGTCTCCAAGGACACTGCGCCGTCATACGTGGACGCCCTCAGGACCTCCAGGCATTGGGCTATTTTGACCTCTCCCTCGCCCAGCGCAGTGCAGTGGTTGTCGATCAGATCCTTCGCGTGAACATGCTTGACCCGGCCGATGACACGCCTGAGCACCTCGACCTCGTCTTCACCCCCGCTCTGATGCACATACCCGGTCAGCCCATCCCTGTTCTCAACGTACGAGGCCCTGTGGATGTTGCAGGCATCGTAGTTGATCCCAAGCCACGGAGAATCAGACACCTGCATCAGCCGGACGAGACCGTCGCCCGTCAGTGAAAAAGTCCCATGCGGCTCGATGGCAATTATCGTCTTTGTTCGCTCGCAGGTTTCGAGAATCTTCATGATGCGCTCTTCATATACGGCGAATGCCTCGTCGTCGCGCATGTTCTCTGGCTTGAACCCGTCGCCAGTGTTCACAACCGGGATGCCTGCAGCCTTTGCCCATTCTATCGTCAGTATGGCCCATTCCAGAGCGTCTTTGTTCGATATGAGCTGACCGTTGCGCATCCACAGTGCGGTCGTGCCTTTGAAGCCGTATGAACGGACAAGATCCGCATATTTGACGGGATCATCCCTTTGGACGTCGACATGCGGGCACCAGGGCCCTACAGACTGGGTTTCGACGTACTCGTAGCCAATGCCGCGAATTGCGGTCAATGCCTTTTCCAATGGGTGCTGGCGAAACAGCACAGTGTTGCACGCGATCTTCAAAGCTCATTGCCTCCTCTGTCAGCAGGTTTCCCAACGCCCTTTGGGAGATGTGCACGTAGTGGTCATTTCATATGAGGCTCCGGTCCGACACGCAGCGTCGCACGCGTTGATGATCTCGTTAACGTGCGCCGCCATGTCCGCAGAGGCTCGAATGGGACGGTTCTGCGCGATGGCCTCGCACATATCGGCAAGGCCTATGCCTCTATTCGTATCTTTGTACTCTGCGAGATCCGGCATCTTTGTCCATTTGTCCGAGCCGTAGCTCAGCCGACTGATCAGGACATCGCCTTCGAAATGATTGGGATCCGGCAGAATCAGGGTGCCTTCTGTGCCGTATATCTCAATCCAGGGCTGCCGGGAATTCCATACGTCTAATGTGTTCATAAAAGTCACGATTGGACCGGCGGAAAATTCGATCAGGCTCAGGACATGTGTCGCCACCTCAGGGAATATGTATTCGCCCCTGTGGGGATGGGTGCTGACAAGACGCCTGTCGAAATTCATGGTCTGCATCGACATCACGCGACGAACCGGACCGATCATGGCGATCAGCATGTTAAAGTAGTATGCACCCATGTCGAACATCGGGCCCGCGCCCTTTTGATAGAAGAAGAAAGGCTCTGGATGGCAGTTCTCATTGCCGTGAGTTGGATGGATGCACAGGCAGTTCGCGCCCATCACCCTGCCAATATAGCCCGCCTTTATGGCCCGCAGCGCCGTCTGACAGGGCATGCCGAGAAACGTGTCCGGCGCGCAGCCCAGCTGCTTTCCCGAGCGTGCCCGGGCTGCCATGATGGCCTTTGCATCGTCCACGCTGACACCGAAGGGCTTCTCCGTGTACACATGCTTGCCCGCTTCCAGCGCCCTGACGATGATTTCGCGGTGGGCCGTTGGAACGGTCAGGTTTAGGATCAAGTCGATATCCGGATCCTTCAGGAGTTCCTCCGTGGTCTGCACCTTCGAAATGCCGAACTGATTCGCGCTCGATCGCGCGGCCTCGGACCGTATGTCGCTGACCGAGACAATCTCGTAACGGTCTGCGTAGAGGTCGTGTGCATTCTTCAAGTAAGTCTTAGATATGCTCCCGCAGCCGATCAAGCCCACTCTCATCCTCTGCATGGTTTGCTCTCCCTTTCTGAATAAACCATTCACATGTCGGACTTCGTCCGCTCAGGGGCGTTTGGCGGCCATCGCAGCCAGGCATCGCTCCACGAGCCTATCGGCCGTCAGGGCGAACCGTTTCTTCAGATATGCCAGGTCGCCCACCTCGCCGAACGATTCGTTTACGCCTACGCGCTCAACTGGTACCGGACAGTGTTCCGCGACGATCTCCGCCACGCCCGAACCCAGGCAACCATTGACGTTATGATTCTCCGCTGTGACGATGGCGCCGGTCTTCCCGGCGCTGTCAATGATGAGCGCCTCGTCCAGCGGCTTCAGGGTAAACATGTCGATTACCCGCGCCTGAAAGCCGCGCAGGGCCAGCGCATCTGCCGCCGCAAGCGCCTCGCTGACCATGAGTCCGGCGGCAATGATGGTCACATCGGTCCCATCTCTTAACACAACGCCCTTGCCCAGTTCGAATTTTGTCCCGGGCGCATAGATCGGTTTGACTGCCTTGCGACGCATCCGAATGTAGTCCACGCCCTTATGGTGGATGATCAGCCGTGTGACCCGCTCCATCATGACGGGGTCTGAGGGCTCGACGACCGTGACGCCGGGGATCAGGCGCATGATACCGGCGTCTTCCAGGGCCATATGCGTGCCGCCGTTAACTTCGGCAGTGACGCCGGGATCTGCGCCGACGATCTTGACGTTCAATCCCGCGTAGGCACACGAAAGATAGACCTGATCCATAACGCGGCGGGACGCGAAGACGCCGAACGTGTGCACAATCGGAATGAATCCGCGCAGGGACAGCCCCGCAGCCAGCCCGACAGCGTTCGCCTCCTGGATGCCGGCGTTAAGGTACTGCTTCGGAAACCTCGCAGCATAGCCCAACGAACCCATGGAATGGGAGAGATCGCAGTCGATCACAAAGATTTCGCGGCAGTGCTGCGCCTCGTCCCCTACCGCCTCAAAATAGACCGTCCTCATGTCCTTCGCGCTGTCAGGGCGTGTATCAGAACCGCTCACCATCTCACGTCTCCCCTCGGATAAGTCCCCTCGCATAGCCGCTTCTCAATTTCGGCAATGGCCGCTTCCGCCATCTCATGAGTGATGGTCATGTAATGATTGAACTCGGCTTTCTCAGCAAAGTTGGCGCCCAGCCCCTTACAGGTATCGAGGATAATGAGGCTCGGCCTGTCGCCGACTGCCTTGGCGCAATCCACGCCATTCGCGATGGAGCAGACGTCCCAGCCCTCAACGGTCTGGACATGCCAGCCAAAGGCGCGCCAGATATCCGCCAAATGCCGCTTCCCGCGCATGGCCTCCACCGAGCCGTCCAGCTGCTTCTTGTTGTCATCGACGAACACAATAAAGTGGCCGAGCTCTAACTGGACGGCCAGGTCGGCTGCCTCCCACACCTGACCCTCCTGGCACTCTCCGTCTCCGATCACGCAATAGGTGTACGCATCTGATCCCCGCAGAGAATTGGCGTACGCGATGCCTTCGCCTACAGAGATCCCCTGCCCCAATGACCCGGTGCTTACGTCGACGCCGCGCGTCTTGAGTCGGTCGCAGTGGCTCGGGAGCGAAGTTCCTCCCCTGTTCAGTGTCGTTAACTCATCGAGAGGGAAGAACCCTCTCAGGGCAAGCGCAGCATACAGCGCCGGTCCACAATGGCCCTTAGACAAAACAAAGAAATCCCTGTCCGGCCAGTCCGGCTCCTCAGGCCTGATGCGCATGATGCCGCCATACAGCGCGCCAAGAACGTCGGCAATGGACATACACCCGCCAACATGACCATAGCCCGCTTCGGCCAGCGCCCTGATGGTCTGAATGCGTATGTCCGCACTAAGGCGCCTCATCCTATCAAAATTATATTTTTCAAACATCGGCTCTCCGCTCTCTTTCACGCATCTTCTGCACAAAGGGATGCGCGCTGCAGGCGAAACCGCAGCGCGCATCGTTCGTGTCAGAATCACTTCAGAGCTTCCGTCCTCTGGTCGATCAGATCCTGCAGTCCATAGCTGTAGGCTTCCTCGACCATGGCATCGTACATGGCCTTAACATCGTCTGTACCGGTGATGATCTTGACCAGCGCGGCGTTGTAGTCAAAGGTGAAGTCAGCCGATGCATCGACATACAGGTACGTCGCGGGCACGGAGATTTTCAGCGTCTCCGGATGAAGGGCCTCGTTGTAGCGGGTGCGGCAAGCGGCGGTGACGGCCTTGGTCTCTTCAGAGATGTAGGGCGAGCCGCCCTCGGTGACCGGCTTGGCGTTGTAGTCGTAGTCCCAGCACGGCCAGTTCTGGATGAAGATGGAGGGATATTTGGTGCGCAGCGGCGTGGTCTCAAGCATGACATAATTGCCGTTTTCATCGATGGTGTAATCGACGTCCCTGATACCCCAGTACATCAGGTCGTTGCCCTCCTGAGAGAGGAGCCAGTTATCCATCATAAGCAGGCGTTCCAGTTTCTCATCGGACAGGTCGGCGTTGTACTCGTTGCCGCTGATGCCGTCCACGCGCAGCACAGACTGCTTCGGGCTCTCGGCGTCTTTGCTGAACGGCCCGGCCAGCACGATGACGTCGTTGGGATCGCCAAGGGCTTCATTGGCTCCGCCGAAGACCTCCACGATCGTGCGATTATACCAATACTCGTCAAAGTTGCGGATATACGCGCCGAACACACCCTGAGCGAATTTGGAATCGTCCCTCAGCGTCAGCTCGGGATCGAGGATTCCGTCGGCATACAGCTTGCGCAGGTAGGTCAGCGCCTCAAGCATGGGCTCTTCGTCCAGCCAGCCGGGGATATAGCCGTCGTCCGTCGTGAGCCAGTATCCGGGGAACGCGCCGAACGAGCCGTATAGCGCATCGTAGCTGCCAAACAGGCCGTAGGTGTTGGCCTCGCCGTCGCCATCGGGATCGTTGTAGGTGAAGGCGTAGAGCACATCATACAGTTCTTCTGTTGTCTCAGGTACGGCCAGCTCGAGCTTTTCAAGCCAGTCGCCGCGAATGGCCATGTAGTTGACCTGAGCGGGGAACATATCCGTGGCTGATTCCGGCCGCGGGATGAAGTAGATCTCGCCGGTCATGCTGTAGAGGAGCTTATGCACCTCGTTGCGCAAAGTCTTCGCTTCCGTGTTTGGGTACTTCGCGAGCATATCGGCGGGAATAGAGCGGATCAGGCCCTGATCGATGAAGTCGAACATGCGTGAACCGTCGGCCAGGCTGGTGCCGGCCCAGACATCAGGCAGCTCGTCCGAAGCCGCCCAAAGCCTCAACTGCGCGTTCATGTCGCCTTCCAGCAACAGCGAGGTGATATCGCAGTTGAATTTGTCCTCGATTACGTGCGCCAGGTCGTCGTCGAATCCCGTGAATTCGTACAAAGCGATGGTCAGATCGACGTGATCCAGCTCACCCTCAGCGGATGCCGCAGCAAACAGTCCCATGCACATCATGACCGCGAGTATGATGCTAACCAATTTCTTCATTGTCTCTTTCCTCCTTTGTCGTTGAGAAATGCATTTTTCTGAACCTTCGCTCCTCTCTCACCCATACCCTCCTTTCCCTGGGAGAAAAGCTGTCGCAACATAAAGATCAGCCTTTGATCGAGCCAATCATGACACCCTTGACGAAATATTTTTGAAGGAACGGGTAAACGCATAGAATGGGCACCATCGCGACGACACACGCAGCCATCTGCACCGACTCCGTGAACAGAGCCATGCGGCCGCCCACGGACGACGCAAAACTCTCCTGCATGCCCCACAGCGTCTCCTGATTAACGACCATGCGCCTGAGCAGATGCTGCAGGGTGTGCAGCTCTGCCTTTTGCACGAACAGCATGGAATTATACCAGCTGTTCCAGTAGCCCACGCCATAAAAGAGCGTGAACGTAGCCAGCACAGGCTTGGACAGGGGCAAAATCACGCGGAAGAACATCTGATAATACGAGGCGCCATCGACCTCAGCCGCGTCCTCGATCTCCTTGGGAAGGCCCTGAAAGAAGGATCGTATAACCAGGAAATTCCACAGCGATACCAGCGATGGCACAATGTTTGCGAACAGGTTGTTGTTCAGGTGCATGCCCTTGACCAGCAGGTAAAACGGTATCAGCCCCGAATCGATGAACATCGTGAGCACCAGCGCCCGCATGATAAAGCCTGCGCCTGGCAGAAAAGGTTTTGAGAGCCCATAGGCCATGCCCAGCGTGAAAAACATGCTTAACAGTGTTCCGACCACTGTGACGAATACCGTCACGCCGAAGGCGTGGATGATGTCATCCGTCGAGAAAAGATACCGATACGACGACAGAGTGAACTCCCTCGGCCACAGAATGATCGGCGCCGAGTTGTATTCCGCGACGGTTATGACAGAAGTAATCACCATCATGTACACCGGAAGCAGCATGACCAGGCAGACGAGCACGACAAACAACACGTTGAATACGTCAAATACCTTGTCGCCGCGTGATCTCAGTGAGCTCATGGTACCGCCTCCTCAGAACAGACTGGTTTCGGTGATCTTTCCGGCAATGAAATTCGTGCTGAACAGAAGCAGCGCGTTGATGATCGACTTCAGCATGCCGATGACTGTGGCATACTCGTATTTTCCGCTGATCAGGCCCAGATCGTACAGGTAGGTATCGATTATCTCCGAAACCGTCTTTGTGCGGCTGGAGCTCAGGTTAAAAATCTGGTCAAAGCCTGCGTTCATGATGCCGCCAATGTTCAGAATCAGCAATATGACCACCGTGGGCGCGATACAGGGCAGTGTAATGTGGATGGCCTGCTGGAAGCGGTTGCAGCCGTCCATACGCCCTGCCTCGTACAGCTCCGGGTCAATGCCGGTAATCGCCGCCATATAGATGATCGTGTTCCATCCGACGTTCTTCCAGACCTCGGAACCGTACAGGAATCCGCGGAAATACTGCGGATCTGCGATCAGCGACGGCATTTTGATGCCTGCGGCGGCCATGAGCTTGGGCACGACGCCGTTGGTGCTCGAAAACAGGTTCGTACAGATGCCGGCCATGACGATCCACGAGATGAAATACGGCAGATACAGCACTGACTGGGCGACCTTCAGAAAGCGCCGACTCCTGAGCTCGTTGAGCAGCAGCGCCAGGATGATCGGCGCCGGAAACCCGAAGGCGAGTTTTCCAAAACTGATGGTCACCGTGTTTAGAACCACTCGAGGCACATCGGGATTCGACAGGGCGCGTTTGAAGTTCTTTAATCCGACCCACTCGCTGCCCATGATGCCCAGCTTGAACTTGTAATTCTTGAACGCTATGAGCAACCCGTAGAGTGTCGCATATTTGAAGAGAAAGAAATACGCCACACCCACGAAGATCAGGACGTAGAGCGCCCTGTACTTCCACACCCGCCTGAAGCGTGGTGTGTTCCTTTTGATCGTTCCGGCGTTCATGCATCCACCCCCTCCGATATGCGCAGCGCGCGGTCACTCGAGGATGAGATACGGCGCTTCGTCCGTGACGTGGATGGCAACCTTTCTCTTCTCTCTTATGCTCTTGACCGCGCCCAGGACCATGGCGATGCTGTAGATATTGTCGTGGCAATCCGTCATGTTCCTCTCGCCGCGGGCATAGGTGTCGAGCATATCCTTCAGGGCCAGTGCGTGCTGATCAACGACCGTCTGAGGCGCTTTCAGCACAAAGTCATGGTACTGATACGTGCCGACCGTGTCCGTATACTGCCCCACCACATCGCCGAAGCCGTCCCACAGCATCGTGCCGCGTTCGCAGCATACCCGCCAGTTGTGATCCCATGAGGTGTGCATGCCCTCCGCACCGTTATAGCCCCGGAAGGAAAACACGCAACCGTTGTCCATCTCGTAGATGGCGATGCCCGCCGCGTCTCCACAGTACTTCGAGCCTTTGGGATTGAAGCTGTGATAGTACACCGAGACGGGCTTGCCGCCGCAGATGTAGCGCGCCTGGTCGAAGATATGGATATTGTTATCCTGCAGCTGGGGGAATTCGAGCTGGTTGCGGATGCTGCCCATGTCCGCTGCGACGAAGATCTCGCCGTTGATCATAACGCAGCCGCCCATCAGGCCGGCATCGATGACGCGGCGCATCTGCTGCACCTGCTCGATGTAGCGACGATTCTGCATCACGGTGTAGCGACGCCCGGTCTCCTCCGCCGCGCGCATGATGTTCTGCACCGATTCGAGGGAAAGCGCCATGGGCTTCTCACCGATGACGTCATACCCCGCGCGCAGGGCTTTTGTCACGATCTGCTCGTGTACGGTCACATAAGTCAGGTCAAAGACGATGTTCGCCTGCTCCTCTTGAAAAGCCTCCTCAAGTGTCCCCCAGATGTTGCAGTCCAAACCATACTTGCGCTTTGCCGATTCAGCCCGGGATCTGTCGGTCTCCACGATGGCGGCGATATGCGCATCGTCGCGTTTGGACAGGTATTCCAGCCAGCGCCAGGAAATCGCGCCGCAGCCTGCCATGATGATCTCAAACTTCATTTGGGAACGCCCTTCCTTTCTTAATCAGTTTCTGGATAGCGCGGAAGGACAGCTCGGCGCAGTCAATGTTGGAGCCGTCCAGCAGGTTGTGTATATAACGCCATGATTCGAACTCCACTGACGCATAGCCGTCATAACCGATGCGGCTCAGCGCGTCAAAGAAATCCTGCCAGTTCACCTCGCCCTCGCCGAGCAGAGGAAACACGAATTTCCCGTTTTGGGGAACGCCGACAGCATCCTTCAGATGGATATGGAATATGCGGTCCTTACCCCAAGTGTTCACGAGAAAGGACATGTCGGTATTGTCATAGAGTACATCGTGCGAGGGGTCAAGGTTGACGCCCAGGGATGGACTCCGGTAATGATCCTGCAGGAACAGATTCGTGTATATATCATGGGCCATCATGCCGTAAACGTTTTCCACAGCGATGCGAATGCTGTGCTTCTCCGCAGCCGGCAGCAGGCGGTCAAACGCCGCAAACACCCACTCCCAGGCCTGCGTGGCCGTCACGTCGGCTCCGACCCGGACCGGATGCGGCAGCCAGGGCTGCGGACCGGTAAACAAATTGACTGTGCGTACGCCCAGATCGGCCACCCGGGGCAGCGCCTCCTCAACAAAACAGATTGCCGCCTCCCGTTCGTCGCCGTCGGGCGTCACGAAGTCGCGCTGCAGCACGACCTCGGAGATCTGAAGATCATTGTCGCGAACAGCCCTGAGTACCCGCGCCTGCGGGATGGAATCGCCCAAAGCGAGCTGCGGCAGCAGCTCAATGCCCTCATAGCCTATGCCGCGAAGCAGGGCGCACAGCGCTTCGATCTCCATGTTCAGCAACGTCCCCGACGGCAGATATCCAAATTGGATCAATGCTCATCCCTCCTTTTTCTTAATCGTTTCATTCCTGCGCCGCATCCGCAAGCGCGAGACACTGCGTGAGGAGCCTGCCCTCGGCGCCGAGCGACAGCGCCTGCCGGAAGGGCTCAAATCCGAACACGGGATTGACCAGCCACGGCTCCAGGCTGGACAAGATCCTGTCCATCGCGGGATGGGCCGCGCGGGAGATCGCGTTCAGTCTCTCGCGGCTCTGAGTCTGGCTTTCCACGCGCGAGGCGGGATACCCGGCCTCGCCGTGCGCGCTTAACAGCGCATCGAAAAGCATTACGAGGTTGCGCTCCGACGCCCAGCCATACCCCTTGTTCAGCGCCAGCGACACGCAGTTGCCGCCGTTGATGCGGCAGAAGAGCCAGGCGTCCAGCGGCTCGGTCAGCAGTCCGCAGACGACGCCCGGATACTGCATGACCGCGTTGAGATAGCCTTGGCCGGTGCCGCAGCCGCCCACCACAATGTCAGCGATGCCAAGCTGCAGCGCGAGCGCAGACATCAGGCCCGTGTGCAGGTAGGTCAGTTCCGGCTTCTGCGCCGGGTCGGACATGCCCAGGTTGAGCGGCTCGTACCCCAGCTCCCGTAAGGCGCCGATGATATCTCTGTTTCTGTGACAGGCTGAAACCTCATTGACGACTGCTATTCTCATGCCGTTCGCTCCTTACAGGCTCCACGATTCTTCGTCGCGGGCGTTTTCATAATTCTGGCGGCGCTCCTCGATATATCCGGGCACGGGCACGTCCCACCAGCCGAAAGCCCTGCCACCGGTATACGGGATGTCGCGGCATACGTCCGCAGCGATAAACGCGGGCCGACCCGATGTCATCGCAGCCTTTAGCGCGGCTTCAAAGCTCTCACGCGAGTCGGCATGCCACGACTGTATGCCAAACCCCTTCGCGATGGCCGCATAGTCCGGTGTATATGATTTGCCCTCTCTCAGCCAGTCATTTCCGAAAGTGTAGTCCTCGCCGTAAGCATCGCGCTGCAGATCCTTGATGGCGTACCATCCGCGATTATCCGCCACGACGATCGTAACAGGCAGGTTGAGCTGCGCCAGTGTGGACAGCTCCTGCATGGTCATTAAGAAATCACCGTCTCCAATCAGCGCGGCCACCGGGCGATCCGGACACGCCAGCTTCGCGCCGATCGACGCAGGCAGCGACCAGCCCATCGTCGAAAAGCCGCCGCTTGTCAGGCAGGTGTAGGGCACGCTGAACACATACTCCTGCAAAAGCTGCGCCTGAGTGTTGCCCGAGGACGAGACGACGATGGTGTCATCCGGAAGCGCTTTATTCATGATACTGATCAGCTGGGAGATCGAGAGAGCGTCGTCGGGCTGCGAACGCTTCTCATCCATCATCGTCAGCCACAGCCCGCGCTTTTGGGCGATCTCTTCGAGGTAATCGGACTTCGCTGGACACATATCCAACGCCTTCAGAAGTTGATCAACAAAGCTGGCGATATCGGCGTTTACTGCGACGTCCGGCCTGTAATTCTTGCCCAGCTCTTCGGTATTGATATCCACCTGGATGAGCTTGGTCTCGGGGAAATTGAAGCTGACGCCTTTGCGGTAGGAGCACGTTGTCTCGTCGGCGAAGCGGACTCCCAGCGCCAGGATAACGTCAGCGCTGCGACACAACTCCAGACCGACCGTCGTGCCCTTGGATCCGGTATGAAAAGCGTACTGCGAATGGCTTTCCGGGAAGGCGCTCTTGCCTGCCAACGTCGTGATCACCGCCGCGCCCCAGCGTTCGGCAAGCGCCGTGAGCTGCGGCGCCACGCGAGCCCTGAGCGCACCGCCGCCAAGCAGCAGCACAGGGCGCTTCGCGTTTTTCATCAGTTTGACGGCGCTGTCAACTGCCGCCGCATCCGCCGGGACAGACAGCTTTTCATCGTACGGAGTGAAGCCGCCCCCGCCAAGGCAAGCGCTGTCGGACTGCACATCCATAGGAAGCGCAACGGCCACAGGCCCGGGGCGACCGGTCTTCATGAGCTGAAAGGCGCGGTTCATAATGCGCGGGAGCTGCTGCACATTTTCGGCACGCCAGCTCCGTTTGACGAGCGGATCAAGAACACTGAGGAAATGGGAATCACGGTCGCGCTCGATCTCCTGCAACACACCCACACCCATCATGTTGGTGTGCGTGTCGCCGCAGAGGGATATGACGGCACTGGAATCGACATACGCCGTTGCGAGGCCGATCGCAGTGTTTATCGACCCTGGACCGATCGACGAGATGGTCGCTAGGGGCTGACCGGTCAAACGGAAATATGCGTCGGCCATATGGACAGCGCTCTGCTCATGCTTAACCTGGATATACTTAAGCGTCCCCTCCCGATCGCACTGGCGAACCGCATCGAACAGTCCAAGCACACCATGGCCCGGTATGCCGATTATATAGGGAACGTGGTTCCGAATCAGCGCCTCTGTGATAATCTGACCGCCGGTACGTTTCATGTAAGCACCCCCATGCCGCTGTATGTAGAACCGTCGTAGCCAGTGCTGCTGTTGAATGATGCGCTCTGTAGCCCGGTGGCCTGACTGGTTTACATGAATAATCGCTTTGCTGATCAAACCAGTGTGTCCCTCGATGGTTTGTAACACTATCATAACGGTATCAGGCCGAATTGTCCACCGCGGTTGCAGCATGCGCAACCGAATCTGTGATTTCATTAAGGAAACACCGCACAGAACGGAAGTTGCGGTAGCAAAGTGAGACCAGATATGATATAAAAGAGGCATGGATAAGCAGGACTGTTTGAGGATGTGAATGCGCGGTTACACTGGAATCAGCATTAATCCCATTTGGCTTCCAGAGTGTGTTTCTAAATCCAAGAGGATGCCGTTTCGAGCGGATCGGGCTGCAGTTCAAGGCAGAAAACCGCAGGCTACCTGGAGGGCAATCAGGGTTTTCTCACGCAGAAATGCAGCCTGAGACGCCGAAAATGCGCCTCGGGAATTTTGGAAACACACTCTGGGAGGAAAAGGGTATAAAATATCTGCGCATGAATGGAGGTGTCAGCATGCTGAAATCACTTGACAGAGGTCTTTCAATCGCAAAATACCTGGCCGTCAAAAAGAGCGCAAGCATCACGGAGATCGCCGAAAAGTTCAACATCGATAAGAGCACGGCATCCCGGATCCTTGCCGTGCTGAAAAAGCAGGATATCGTATACAAAAACAACCAGAACATGAAGTATTCACTGAGCATCGGCGCGCTGCTGTTCAGCTTCAGGCTTATGTCCGCTCACGCGATCATCAACGTTGCCCAGTCAGTGCTGCAAGATCTGACCGCCCAGACGCACGAAACGGCGCACCTGTGTTCGCTTTATAATGACCAAATCTATTTGCTGTCGCTGTTGAAGAGTCCTCAAAACAAGTATATGCCCGATTCATGCCTGCCCGGGCAGGTCGAGCCCTTTCACTGCAGCGCTGTAGGCAAGGTCATCCTGGCCAACATGCTGCCGTCCGATGCAAGGCTCCTGCTTGAGCGCAGCGAGCTAACCGGCTATACGGAAAACACCATCGTCAATATCGAGGAGCTCATGGAGCAGTTCGCGGTCATTCGCAGAAACGGTTATGCTTTGGACGAGGGTGAATATGCCAAAGGCATCTGTTGCGTCGCCGTGCCCGTATATAATGAGTATGGGGACCCGACATTCAGTTTGGGGATCACAGGATACCAGCGCAATATCACCTCAAAGGATCTGTTTGAAGACAAGCTGCTGAAACTGCGTTCAGCAGCGAGAAAGCTGACAAAAGAATACGTCACCTACATCCATAGCGAGCGAGAATCATCCGTGAATGGGACCGACTGAGCAGCGCACATGCGATGTGGCAAATCGCTGGTCAGACTGTCCGAAAACGATCGTAGATTGTTTCAAAAGGCATAGTCAGGCAAATTATGCAAGCAAAATACGGATACAGGCGAGGTGAATAATGAGGTATCCAGGACATTGAATCATGTTGTTGACAGGCTTTGTAAGAGCATCTGTTGTTTGTCATGTGATTTAGTCAAAAGCATCGCTTATAGACGCTGGATCGAATACCGCTGTTTCAATTGAGAACAATATAAAGCCCCCGCTTACATCCGGGGATGCGGGAATCCATTCCTGACCTTTTCCGCCGCGGAGGTCGATTCCGCGCGGCGGAGCGGGAAGGTCATGGTGACGCAGGTGCGGCGGAAGGGAACGCTCTCGATGGATACACCCCATGGGTCGGAAAAGGTGAGGCGCAGCCGTTGATGGACGTTGAACAGCCCCACATGCTCGCTGGTGCGCAGGATGCTGCCGCTCAGCAGCTCCTGGATTTGCGCCAGCCGCTCGGGGGCGAAGCCGGGGCCGTTGTCCGCCACCTCAATGCGCACGATTCCATCACGAATGGCACAGCGGACGGAGATAACGCCCGGCCTCTCCATCTTTTTGACGCCGTGCGAGATGGCGTTTTCCAGCAGCGGCTGCAAGGTGAGCGCGACCACCATCGCGTCCAGGCATTCTTTGGAGACGTCCCAGTCCACCTGGAAGCGCTGCGGGAAGCGCCGCTGCTGAATCTTCAGGTAGACCTTGGCGTGCTCGATTTCCTCGCGCAGAGGGATCAGGTTGCGTTCCGTCTCCATACTCAGGCGCATGAGTTGGGAAAGATCGCAGATCATGTCGGAAATCTCGTTATTCTCGCTGCCCAGGCGCATGAGCGCCTTCAGGTTGATGGCTTCCAGCGTGTTATACAGAAAGTGCGGGTTGATCTGCGACTTGAGAGCCATGAACTGAGCGTCCTTGAGCAGGCGCTGCTGGCTTTCCAGCTCGTTCTGTGCGGCGAAGATCTGATACTTGGTATGGTGGATCATGTCGCGGATGATGCCCAGGTCGTCGACGCTGGCGTATTCCTTCTGATAGCTGTTGGCCGCGTCCTGTGCCGGCTGGTTGAGCAGATTGGCGATGGCCTCATAGGGGCGGCAGAGCATGATGGTCATCACGAACGCCAGTACCGCACCCAAAATGACGGTTGCCAGCAGAATCAGGAGGCACTGGGCGACGGCGGTGTGGAGCGCCTGGTCGAAGCGGGTTTCCCGGCTCTCCATGAACAGCGTCCAACCGGTGATGCTGGAGGTGGAAGAGAGCGTGTGGGCCCATTTGCCGTTCTGGAAGGCAATGCCGCCGCTCTCAGTGCGGTTTTCGACAGACCCGATATTCAGCAGCTCATCGCCCTCCGCAGAGAAGATCACCAGAGATTGATCGCTGTTCAGGTACCCTCTCAGCCGGTGTCTGACGGCGGAGAGGCTGAACGCGGTGAGGCAGCAAATCGGGCCGTCGCTCTCTTCCCCGCCCTGATCGCCCGAGCGGATGTAGCAGCAGAGCATTTCCTGCCCGGTCAGCCACTGGCTGTTCGCATTTTCATTCAGCAGTCGATAGGCAAGATACAGCTGGTAGTTGTTGCTCTTCAGTTTTTCCCCGGTATCTCCCGCTGTGAGAGCCTCCGCGCTGATGCCGCCGTTCCTGTAGATAAAATAGAGCGGCTTGGGAAAAGTCAGCACGATGTCAAGCCCCAGGTCGCTGGTGATGCGCATGGTGGTCAGCATCCGCCGGATGCGGTCGAAGCGCTGCAGCATAACCTGTGAATAATGGCCGCGGTTGATGCGCGCGAAAGCCACCACGTCCTCGTGATTGGTCAGGCTCATGGCGGTCTGCGTGCCGGAGGACCAGATGTCTGTCAGCGCATTTTCCACGGTTTGCAGGGTCTGTACGTTGCTCCGCTCCCGCTCGCCTTTGTCCGTGAACACGCGTATGGCCTGAAAGACGATGACGAGGGTGAGGATCGGAATCAGCATGCAAAGGGCAACGCGCTTATAGCTTTTCAGGATAATCCGCCGGAAGCCGGGCTGGATGATCTTCATATCGGGCGCCTCTTTCGGTAAGCGGACGGCTTTTCGCCGGCGATCGCGGTGAACTGGCGGGTAAAATAGCGGATGTCGCGGAAGCCTACGGCGCGCGCCACCTCGTAGATCTTCATGTCGCTGCGCTCGAGGAGCTTTCGCGCCCTTTCGATGCGCATGCGGTTGACGTATTCGTTGATGCCTTCGCCGCATTCCGCCTTGAACACCCGGCTCAGATAGCTGGAATTGTAGTGAAACGCCTGGGCCATGGCGGTCAATGAAATCGGTTCGTTCAGGTGCTCGCCCACGTATTCGCGTATCTTGCCCACGATGCGATTCCCGGGTTCGGCTTCCGGCGGATACGGGGGATACTTTGATTCGGCGTCCATCGTCTGCCTCAGCTCCAGGAACGTCTGAACCAGATCCTCCACGCGGGTGGGCTTGAGCAGATAGCGGAAGGCGCGCGTCTCGATGGCCTTTTGCGCGTAATCGAACTCCGGATAGGCGCTGATCAGCACGACGCGGACTTCCGGGCGGTGCTCCCGGAGCCAGGCGGCCAGGTCCAGCCCGCTGACGCCCTCCATCACGATGTCGGTGAAGAGCACGTCGCATTCATGGTCGAGGAGATACTTCCGCGCCTCCTCGCCGCTGGGAAAGGCGGCCTTCAGCTCGAAGCCCAGATCGCTCCAGCGAACGATGCTGCACAAACCGGCCAGGTTTTCCGGCTCGTCGTCCGCAATGATGAGACTGTACACGCCGGCCACCTCCGCTCTTCGTTTACTCTATGCGCATAATTATAACATAAAACAGCGCCCGCTGCCAACGGAAATGATAAAAAGGTATGAATTGTCACGGTAAACGTAAAAAATGTCTCCGTATTCTTCCTGCAGAGGTAAAATCATTTGAACATTATGTACGGATTAAGCCGTTGTTAGATTTTGCGTTCCATGATAAAATGGACAATAAGGAGATGATCCCATGACAACCTCTCGAACGCTTTCCTCCCGTCACAGTCTGAAGGGAAGGCTGCGCCGCTATCTGCCGATATATCTTCTGATGCTGCTGCCTTTTCTGTACCTGATCATATACCGGTATTATCCGATCGTTCTGCAGTTTGTCCTGGCCTTCAAGAGGTACAAGATCAAGGGCGGCATCTGGGGAAGCGACTGGGTGGGCGGCGCGAACTTCGTGAAGATGTTCACCTCCAACAACATCTCCCGCCTGTTTGTCAATACCATCCGCATTTCCGTGCTGCGCCTGGTGGTGGGGTTTTTCCCGCCCATCATCCTTTCGATCATGCTCTTTGACATGACCAGCGAGCGCTTCCGCCGGATCAGCCAGTCCATCCTGTACATCCCGCACTTCTTTTCCTGGGTGGTCATCTACGGCATCGTGCTGGTGCTGTTTCAGACCGAGGGCTACATCAACAACATCCGCATAGCGATGGGCATGGAGCGCGTCGAATACCTGCTCCTCAGAGATTACTTCCTGCCCATCCTCATCGGCAGCGGCCTGTGGAAGGGGCTGGGCTGGTCGACCATCATCTACCTGGCGGCGCTGACCAGCATCAACCCGGAGCTCTATGAGGTGGCGAAGATCGACGGCGCCGGCCCGCTCAAGCGCATCTGGCACGTCACCCTGCCGGGCATCAAGTCGGTGGTGGTGTTCGTGCTGGTGATGAACCTGGGCAGCATCCTCTCGGCGGCGGGCACAGAGCAGATTCTCCTGTTCTACGGCCCCTCCAACTACGCGGTGTCCGACGTCATCGGCACCTGGGTATACCGGCAGGGCCTTGGCAAGCTGGAATACGGGCTTTCCTCGGCGCTGGCCATGTTTGAGTCCACGGTGGGCCTGATGATGGTGCTCATTTCCAACGCCCTGGCGCGCCGGTTTGCAGGCGTGGGCATCTGGTAAGGGGGAGACGAAAATGCGCGCAAAGAAAAAACGCCGCGGCGTCCGTCTGACAGCGGCGGAAAAGGCGTATCAGACGGTGATCTATACGCTGGTGGGCCTGCTTTTGCTCATTTCCCTGTTCCCGCTGGTATACGTGGTCTGCCTGTCCTTCACCAGCCAGCAGGAGCTCTACGCCCGGGGGCCGCTGATGGTGGTGCCGTATCAGCCGACGCTGCGCGCCTACCGCCAGATCCTCGGCTACTCCAACGCCTACAGCACGGCTTTTGGCGTGAGCGCGCTGCGCACCGGGGTGGGCACGCTGCTGACGACGGCGATGAGCATGTTCCTGGGCTACGGCCTTTCACGAAAGGACATCCCGGGCAAGCGGGTGCTGCTCTTCCTGGTGATGGTGACGGTACTCTACGGCGGCGGACTGATTCCGACCTTCATGGTCGTCCAGCAGACGGGCCTTCTGGACACCTTCTGGTCGATGGTCATCCCGGGCCTGGTGAACAGCTGGAACGTGCTGGTGTTCAAGCAGTTCTTTTCCAACCTGCCGGAGGAGATCGAGGAGGCGGCCTACATCGACGGGTGCGGTGAAACGCGCATGCTGTTCGGCATCGTGATGCCCATGAGCCTGCCGGTGCTGGCGGCGCTCTCCCTGTTCGCGGCGGTGGGGCACTGGAACGCCTGGTTCGACGCGATGATCTACATCCAGTCCCAGAAGCAATGGATTCCGCTGCAGCTGCTGCTGCACAACCTGTTTGTTGACGCCAACCTGGGCTTCTCCACCGGCGGCATCGAGGTGTTCGACATCGAGGCGGTCACCTCCTCGTCCACCTCCGTCCGCATGGCGGTGACGGTCATCAGCACCGTGCCCATTCTCTGCGTGTATCCGTTCCTGCAGAAGTATTTCGTCAAGGGCGTCTACGTGGGCGCCGTTAAGGGATAAGCAGGCCGAAAGGCTTGATTATAGTAAGGAGGGAAAACTCATGAGGAAATACTTGGCACTCCTGTTGGCGCTGACCCTGCTGCTGAGCGGCGTCTCGTTCGTCTCGGCGGACGCGGCCGATCCCGTGAGGATCGAGGCTTTCATGGTGCACCCCTGGGTCACCAGCGAAAAGCCCGATCCGGAAATCGACATCTACAAGAAGTACTTCGACGAGAAGTTCGGCATCGACTATGTCATGATGAACCCGGCCGACGGCAAAACCGAGCTGCTCACCCGCATGACGGCCGGCAACGCGCCCGACCTGATCGGCTTTAACAGCTTCTCCGAGCTGCTTGAGTTCTACGATCAGGGCGTGCTGATCGAGGACTGGACGCCCTGTCTGGATCAGATTCCGGACTTCACGGAGTGCATGGGCGAGGATCAGATCCACTTCTTCACCCGCGACGGCAAGCTCCTGGCCCTGGCTCCCAGGCCCGGCGAGCAGCACTGGGGCTGGATGATCCGCAAGGACTGGCTGGCGGCGCTGGGCCTGGCGATGCCCACCAGCATGGACGAGCTCTACGACGTGCTGTACGCCTTCACCCATAATGATCCGGACGGCAACGGCGAAGCCGACACCTACGGCATCACCTCCGCCGGCGGCGGAACCGGCATCGGCGAGCTGAGCAACATCGGCTACTTCTTCGGCCGCAACGAGTGGTATGTGGACGAGAACGGCGAAGCCAATCACGGCATCCTGACCGGCGACTATCTTGAGACGCTGAAGTTCATCAAGAAGCTGTACGACGGCGGCTGCCTCGATCCCAACTGGTACACCCAGGGCTGGGAGGAGCGCAAGAGCGCGCTGTTCGCCGGCGAGTTCGGCATGTGCTGGTATCCGCCGCTGGCGCTGTATGAGGAATCTCTGGGCGCCCGGCAGGACGAGGTGGGGGCCGACTGGTGGCAGGTGATGCCGATGTTCCAGGGCAAGCTGCCGGCCGAGACCATCACCGGCTCGCCCATCCTGACCGTGTCCGACAGCTGCGCGGCCGATCCGGCCAAGATGGAGAAGATCTGCGCCATCCTGCAGGTCATGAACCCCCTGCATGAGGAGTACTACCAGATCTGCCATGGCGTCGACTTCGACGGCTATCGCCTGAACAAGCTGGACGACGGCACCAACTACATCTGGCTTGACGCGGAGAGTTTCCCCTACAGGATGCGCAGCAGCGCCGAGGGGTCCTACATCTCCTGCGCGGTGTACGCCCAGTTCTTCCGCGCCACCAGCGCGGACGGCGTCATCAGCGGTTCGACGCCCGAGCCGGACGCCTATGTGCTGGCCAAGCTGGCCGAGCTGGCCGAGCTGAACAAGAACGAGCGCCACAGCGCGGAGAACAAGTTCCTGACGCTCGACCAGGCCACCATGGAGGAGGCCAACATGGTCGCGAACGAGTTCACCCTGAACTACATCCTGGGCACGGACGACGACTATGACGCCTTCGTAGAAAACTGGCTGGCCGCCGGCGGCGAGGATCTCAAAGAGCAGGCCACCGAGCAGTTCACCGAGTGGGGCTTCATCAAGTAAGCGACAACGCGCTTCCGGACGGCCCGCCGTCTCCTTTCAGGCGGCGGGCCGCCACTTACGCTTCTCTGTTAAAAAAGGAAAGGAAAGCCCGCGCCGGATGGGCGCTGAGAAGCTCTCGCGCGGGCCGAAGGGAGAGAACCGTCATGATCAACGTCAATGACTTCAGGGCTTCAACCGACAACGAGACCATCGAGCGCGCCATGGCGAACCGCATGGCGGACGGCGTGGTGGTCATTCCGCCCCGTGAATCGGACGTCGAGCCGGAGCGGCGCGAGTGGCTGCTCGACCGCGCCATCCTGATTCCCGAAAACACGACGGTGGTCCTGCAAAACTGCACGATCAGGCTGTCGGATCGCTGCCGCGACAACTTCTTCCGCAGCGCCAACTGCGGCATCGGCATTGAGGATCCGGTCAGAATTCACAACATCCACATCCGCGGCGAGGGCCTGTGCGCGCTGGTCGGCGCCGACCATCCGCGCGCCACCGGCGACGGCTCGAAGATCCTCGCCTGCCCCTGCCCCTACCTGCCGGAGGATATATGTCGCCTCGCGCCGTGGGTGCCGGAGGAACGGCGCACGCCGGAGACGCTGGACTTCTGGGACGCGCACGACCATTCCTACGGCACGGACGCGGGAAAGGAAGGAGAATCCCAGTACGGCGACTGGCGGGGCGTCGGCGTGCTGCTGGCGAACGTGGAGGACTTCTCCATCGAGAACATCCGCATCGTGAAGTCGCACGGCTGGGGCATTTCGCTGGAGGCGTGCGCGAACGGCCGCGTGGAGAAGATTCACTTCGACGCGAACATGTCCAAGGAAATCGACGGCATGCTGAACAACATGGAGAACCAGGACGGCATCGACCTGCGCAACGGCTGCCATCACATCATCATCTCGGACATCACCGGCAACACCGGCGACGACGTGATCGCGCTGACGGCCATCGTGCCGGACAAATGGGAGTACAGGCCGGGCGGCAGCATGCGCACGACGCACGTGATGCCCAACGACTGGTCGCGGCGGGATCGGGACATCCACGACGTGATCATCCGCAACGTGATCGCCTGGTCGCAGCTGTGCTTTACGATTCGGCTGCTGCCCTGCAATACGAGGATCTGGAACGTGGTGATCGACGGCATCGTCGACAACCCGCCCGCGGGCCAGACGCACAGCGGCGTGCTGCTGCTGGGCGCACCGGATTCCGGCTACGGCAAAAACCTGCCGGGCAGCATGAGCAACGTCACCATCTCCAACCTGGTCTGCAACAGCAAGCGCTCCATCATCGTGGAGGGCTACCTGAAGGATTCTGTCATCACGAACGTGGTGAACAGCAATCCCGACGCGCCGGTGGTGTTCGTGAGGCGGGAAGGCGGCCTCGACAACGTGCAGATCAGCAGCATCTCCACCGCGGGAAAGGAAATCGTCGGCTGATGGCGCTCTGACAGAATGACTGAGGCGGCGGTTCGCCCGATTACGATTCGGGAGAACCGCCGCCTTTTTGACGCGACATGAGGGAGGGGTTGGAGAATAATCCTGATCAAACCTCTGTCGCAAAGTGGGCTTTATCCCTTCACAGATCCCAGCATGACGCCCTTCATGAAGAACTTCTGCACAAACGGATACAGCGCGATGATCGGCGCGCTGCTGACCACGATCAGCGCGTACTTGAGCAGATACTCGAGGCCGATCTTGCCCTCCAGCAGGTCGGGATCCTCGAATTCGTTCAGCGTCACGCGCGTCGCGAGCAGGATGTTGCGCAGGATCAGCTGCAGCGGCTGCAGCTCGGAACGGCGGATGTAGATCAGCGCGCTGAAATACGCGTTCCAGTGTCCCACCGCATTCCGCATTATAAAATGCTGGTTTGGATACAAGAAAATGAGATACCGCAGACTGCAGCAAAATGAAAATCGGCCATGTGGCATGTTTGCCTGTGCCAATCTGTATTCGCTGGCAATAGCCGGACAAACATTTGAGGCAGTATAAGAAGGGAAAGTCTGCCCTTTGGGAGGAAATGTGGGGGCAAAAATGATAAAAGCGTCTTACGGCCTGTATTTTGGAAAAAAACGGCCCTGTATTCTGCTAAAACGCTGATCTGACACGATGAAGCAGAACTCAGGGCCATTTATTCAGAGATTTCCTAATTGTCCCGCGGCAGCCGCTTGGCGGCAATTTCGGCGATCCGGCCGCAAAGCGCGGTTACTGTATCCCAGTCCTCCTGTTCAATATGCGTGCTGCGGGCCATAAACCCGCCGGCGCAGGCCAAAATGGCCGGATTGCTCAGATAGGCTTCCAGGTTGTCGAATCCGATGCCGCCGGCCGGAAGGAACCTGACGGTCGGAAACGGCGGCGTCAGATAGCCGATCGTCCTCAACCCGCCATGCGGCTCCGCAGGGAAGAACTTGATGACATTCAGTCCGGCTTTCAATCCCTTCTGGATGTCGGTCGAATTGATCGTTCCGGGTATGAAGGGCATTCCTTCCTTTTGACTGAGCGCCACGATATCCTCGTCATACCCCGGAGCGACGGCAAACATCGCGCCGACTTGCTTTGCCAGAAGCAATTGCTCCCGCGTCAGGATGGTGCCCGCGCCGACGGTCATTTCCGGACATTCACGGCGCACGGCGCGGACGCATTCCGCGGCGCCTTCCGTGCGAAAGGCAATTTCCAGCACGTGAACGCCGCCGCGGGCAATCGCCTTTGCCAGTCCAACCGCTTTTCGCGGATCGCTGACAGACACGACGGGTACGACGCCAGAACGATACATCGTCTGGAAAACGGTTTCTTTCTCCACAGTATTCGCCCCTTTCATGACGGCCGCGCCTCTTCAGCGGATATCCAGCCACCAGTGCAAAATGTTGGTTTTGTTGCCCTGATAGGCGTGGGAGGCCTGAATCAACAGCCGTTCGGTTCCATTCGGACAATGTACGACCAAATTGTTTGAATAGGCGCCTGCGCCTTCCGTCGCCATGCGCAGGAACTGCCCTTCATCCCAGTGGACGCCGTCGTCCGACGAATAGAGAATGAAGTGTCCGTTATCCTTGCCGAAGCTTCCGCTCCGTCCATGCATAAAGTAGCGGTCATGGAAATAGACCAGCTGCGGATTGCGGATCTTCTTCTCGAAGAATGCGCGCCTGGGAATGCCCCAGGTTCTGCCGCCGTCCTCACTGACCACATATTTGGGGTTGTGCTCGTCCTTCTCGTCATAAATGTAGGCGATCAAACGGCCGTCCGGGCAAAAGACCATCGAGCCGTAGAAGCAGTTCACCGTGCTCTGGAACGGCAGCTCAGAGCACAGCGAAAAGGTATTCCCCGCGTCTTCGCTGACATACAGGCGATAGGGATGCTCCTGCAGATGCGCGATGCCGGGCAGCTCCGCGTTGGCGAAGAACAGCACATATATTTTGTCGTCATGACAGCAGGCGTCATAGATTCTCCCCGCTTCATGAACAAAAAGCTTCGGTTCTGAAAATGTCGCGCCGCCGTCATGGCTCAGGGCATAGCGCGGCTCAAAATAGGGTTCCCAGATATGACCGTTTGTCTGCATATCGCACGTCAGATAGAACAGAACAATGTCATTCTCCGCGGGAGACACGGCTTTTTCACACATCATCGTTTTTCCGCAGTTCTGATCAAACAAAGCCTTGGAATTCGGTTCCACAATCGCGTCGGACCACGTCCTGCCGCAGTCCGGCGAGCGCTTGTATTCCATCCATCCAAAGCCGGAATGGCCGTTCCAGCGGGCGTCCTGCGCCGAACAGTTCGGATAAAACGCCAGGATTTTCCCCGGCGCATACTCCACCAGCGCATGCCCCATATGTCCGCTCCGCCCGTTTGCCTGGTGATTGACAAACAGGATGCCGTCGTTGGGCGCGTCCGCCGGCGTCAAGCGGTATTCCCTCTGCCAGTTTTCCATAAGCCGACCTCCAATAATATCCGTGTGGAGGGACTGTCCCTCCACACGGATCGTTCACGCTGTCATGTCTGCGCCGGTTTACTTGCCGAGCTTCGCCTGATAAAGGGCGTCCATCTCCTCGGTCCATTCGGCGCCGCCGTAGTTATTCCAGTCCTGAATGAACTTGTCGCACTCGCTGTCAAAGTCGATGTCCGGCGTGAGAACCAGCTCGGCGATCCTGCTGTTGACCAGATCGTTCAGCACCGTGCCGTATTCGATCTGAGCGGGCGTGGTGGCAATGATGCACGGCCAGGCCAGATGCTCGGAATACGCGGCGCCGGCAGACAGCGTCGCCTCGCTGTTCCAGCGCGGGAAGTAGAAGCGCTTCATGCACCAGTTGTAGCTGTAATAGCCCAGCGCGGCGCGCTCCTCATCGGAAGAGAGCGGGAAGAAGGTCGCGCGGCCCGTGTCGCCGATTTCCTCCCAGTCCTCGCCCTCGACGCCCATCTCAACCAGATCGGAGCCCTCGGGGGAGATCATGTAGTCGAACAGCTTCATCAGCGCGACGCGCTGCTCCTCGGTGGTGTCGCTGAAGATGACCATCTGGTTCCATGTGGTGCCGGCCGTGATGCGGCCCTTGCCGTCCTCGGAGGGGAAGGGCATGATGAAGGCCAGCTCAGCCTCGGGGTTCTTTTCATAGAAGATCGGGATGTAGACATGCCACTCAGGGTCGATGTTATCAAGCGCATTCTTGAACGCGCCATACTGGCCCTTGTACCATTTTTCCAGAGACTGTTCGCGGTTCATCAGCGGCCATTCGGAGTCAATCAGGCCTTCCTGCTGCCAGGTCCGGAAAACGCCCAGCGCTTCCTTGAAATTCGGATGGTTGACAAAATACACGGCATGTCCGTCCACGTCGTTCCAACCCTTGAAGAAGCCGTAGGCGCCAAAGATGAGCGGTTCAATCTCAGAGTTGTTGAAATTCTGGCAGTTGCCATACGGAATCAGCTGGTTGCCGGCGCCCACCAGCAGGTCGCTGTTGTCCCGGAAGGCCAGGAGCACCTCGTGGAATTCATCCAGCGTGGTGGGAACGGCCAGGTTCAGCTTGTCCAGCCAGTCCTTGCGGATCTGCCACAGGCTGTTGGAGAACTCCTGCTGGCGGCAGGAGATGGAGTAGATGTGTCCATCCTCGGCCGTGTGCCACAGATAATCCTCCGCGCGGACCTCGCGGATGTTCTTGCCGTATTCGTCCAGGAGATCATCCAGCGGAATGATGACGCCGTCCTCAGCCAGCGAATCGATGTCGTTCGGATAGGCGGAGCAGGCGTATTCCATCGCGTCCGGATACTCGCCGCTGGCGATCACCATCGTGCACTGGGTGCCGTAGTTCTCGCTGGGCGACAGATCCCATTCGATATTCATGTTCATCCGCCTGTTCAGTTCCTCGGCAATCTTCGTCACGCCGTCCGTGGTATAACCGATGTGCCTGATCTTGATCTTGACCTGGACCGGTTCCGTCTCCGCGTTCGCCGGTACGAGCGTGACAGCCAGGATCATCGCAAGAGCCAAAATGAGCGCCAAAAGCTTTTTCATCTTCAAATCCTCCCATTCATCATGTGTTTTCGCTGTTTAAGGCTGGTGCCTGCGTTCCAAGCAAATCCTCCCTTCCTCATCCTTTTACCGCACCAACCATTACGCCCGTCACAAAGTACTTCTGAACAAAGGGATAAATGACCATAACAGGCAGCGTGGAGGCGACCACCGTCGCCATCTTCAGGGACATGGTCACCTGAGCGGCCGTCCCATCAGCGCTCTGGGACGCCATGCCCGCGCCGAAAAGATCGGGCTGCACCGTGACCAGCATTTCGCGCAGGAGCACCTGCAGCGTCCACTTGCTCCGCTTGCTGATATACAGCAGCGCGTTGAAATACGCGTTCCAGTAGCCGACGCCGTAGAACAGCGCCAATGTCGCAATTCCCGCAAGGGACAGAGGAAGCATCACGCGGAAAAGCACCCACATGCTGCCCGCGCCTTCAATAGAGGCCGCCTCGTCGAGGCTGTCCGGAATGGTGTTGAAGAAGTTGCGCATGAGAAACACGTTGAACGGGTTCATCACGCCCGGCAGGATCAGGGCCCACAGCGAATTGTACAGACCGGTCAGCTTGACCACCATGAACGTGGGGATGATGCCGCCGTTGAAAATCAGCGTAAAGAACGTCATGGCCTGGATCCATCTCGAACCGGGCACCCTGCGCGAGAGCGGGTATGCGAACATGATCGTGACGACCAGGCTCAGAACCGTGCCCACCACGACGACAAACAGCGTGTTTCCGTAAATATTCAGAAAATCCGACGCGGAAAACACGTATTTCATCGGCTCAAGGGTGAATCCCTGCGGCCAGAAAATCAGCGTCGCGTTGATGGTCTCCTCGTATCGGCTGAACGCCATGCAGACCACATACCAGAAGGGATAGACCATGATCACGGCCATCAGGGCCAGTACGACGCGGATAACAATCTGAAAAGACGAGTACCTGCGCATTTCAGATCACCTCCTGGTCAAACCGCTCCGCGATTTTGTTGGTGGTTACCACCAGAACCAGACCAATCACGGCCGAGAGAAGATCGGCCGCCGCGCCTTTGGCCGGCTGGTTTTGCAGGAACGACACCTTGTAGATGAAGGTGCTCAGAATTTCGCTCACGTCGTAGACCAGGTCGTTTTGCAGCACCCAGATCTGATCGAAGCCGGCTTCCATAATGCGCCCCACGCGCAAGAGGAGCATGGTCATAATTGTGGGGAGCAGCATGGGCAGCGTGATGAAGCGCATCTGCTGGCCGCGGTTCGCGCCGTCCACCTGCGCCGCTTCGTACAGCTCGCTGTCAATGCCGCTCAGAGCCGCCAGATAAATGATGGATCCCCAGCCGGCCTCCTTCCATATGTCCGTCACGACGAGCAGCCAGCGGAAGGCGGCCTTGTTGGTCATGACGTTCAGCTCGGAAGCGCCGGACAGCCGGATGTACAGCCGGGAAAACGCGCCGCTGTTGGGCGCGATGAGCGCATAGACCACGTTGCCCAGAACAATCCAGGAAATGAAATGCGGCAGATAATACGCTGTCTGGAGAATGCGCTTATAGCGAACGCGCCGCAGGTCGTTCAGCATGAGGGCCATGACAATCGGCACGGGGAATGCAAACGCAATTTTCATCAGGCTGATGACGATCGTATTCCTGAATATCATGCCGAATGTGGGGAGCTTGAAGAGGCTCTCGAAGTTCTTCAGGCCCACAAAGGGGCTGCTGAACAGGCTGCGCGTAATTTTGTAATTCTGAAACGCCAGCGACAATCCCAGAATCGGCCCATAGCGATAGACGATCAGATAGATAAATCCGGGAATCATCATCATATACAGCTGCCAATGGCGGCGGAATATACGGTTCAGACTCTTCTTTCCGGCAAGCGATGTCACACTCTCATCCCCCTTATTTCAGAAAACGGCAGGGAAACAGCTTCGCGTTCGTCTTCAGCACGCGCACCTGATCGGACAGCAGCTCGTAGTATTCATACATCTTCGCCATGGTCATCGAAGCCGCGCTGCCCGAAAGGCTCAACGCGCCGACAGGGATTCCCTGCTCCTGCAATACGGGAACGGCGACGCACTTAACGCCGATTGTCTCCTCTTCATCATCCACCGCAAAGCCGCGTTTGCGGGTTTCTTCCAGCTCCCTGTTCAAAAGGCTGACGTCTGCAATCGTATTGCCCGTGCGCCTGGTCAGCGGATATCTTTCCACAATGGCGCTCACCTGCTCATCCGTCATATAGGCGAGCATGGCCTTGCCGGAGGCGGTGCAGTGCATGGGCAGCGTCTTTCCCGACTCCGAATAGCCGATATAGGCTTTGTCGCGATAGCAGGCCTCCAGATAGAGCAGTCTGCCCGAAGAATGAGTCGTCAGATACACATTCTGATTGGACTGCCGGGAAATGTGATTCATGACCGGGGCCGCAATCTGAACCAGCGTCAGGGAAAGCTTGGCATGATAGGCCAGCTCCATAAGGCCCGTCCCCAGAACATAATTCTGCGAGCTTTCGGAATGGGCCACCAGGTTGTAATCGACCAGTGTCGAAAGAATGCCGTGAACCGTCGTCTTGGGGTAGCCCGTGGCCTTGGCGATCGCCGCCAGACTGATTTCCTGATCGGTAAAAGCGCTCAATATGCGAATCGCTTTGGCTACTGACGCAATTTTGCTGCTTTCTCTGCCGTTATCATTTTCTCTGATTTCCATATGTAACACCTGCATAAGCGTTCTATAATGTCGAACGTCATTCTCTATTAATAGAATAGTACAGAATAATGCGCCTTGTCAAGGTGAATCATGTGTTTTGATTCAATTTTGTTTAAATCATCAGAATTTAGACTGATCAATTATATACAAGTTCACGAAATTGATTTTGCTGTTGACACATTCACCTGTCGCGTGATATAGTAACAAAAAGCGTGATTGTGATCACACAGTCAAGCGTTCTATAATGTAGAACGATATTTATGAAGGGAGATACTGTGCAATGAAGAAAGTTGTCGGGTTGGGAGATATGTTGGTCCGCCTCAGTCCTGAAGGATATCTTCGATTCATTCAGGCCGGACACATGCTGGTCAACTACACGGGTGCGGAAGCCAACGTCTGCGTCTCCCTTGCTCATCTCGGTGTGAAAACGGAATTTGTGACGCGCCTTCCGCGCAATGCAATCGCGGAATGCGCCGTGGCAGAACTGCGAAAGCACAATGTGGCCACCGATCACATTGCCTATGGCGGCGAACGTATTGGCGTTTTCTATGCGGAAAAGGGCGCCTCACAGAGGCCGTCAGCCATCGTTTACGACCGTAAGCATACATCCATCGCGACGGCTGCGCCCAGCGACTTCGACTGGGACGATATCTTTTGCGACGCAGGCTACTTTCACATCACAGGCATCACGCCCGCGCTGAGCGAAACGTCGCCTGCCGTGTGCCTGGATGCGCTTCGCAGCGCCCGTGCGCACGGACTGACCGTCAGCTGCGACTTGAATTATCGGTCAAAAATGTGGACGCCTGACGAGGCGCGTGCGGTCATGGTTCAGCTTCTTCCCTATGTTGATGTGCTGATCGCCAACGAGGAAGATGCCGAAAAGGTACTGGGAATCCATGCGGAAGGCAGCGATGTTCAAAACGGCCGGCTGAGCCGTGACGGCTATCATGAGGTCGCGCGCAGGCTTTGCGAAATGTTCCCTTTTAAGGCCGTCGCCATCACGCTGCGCAGCAGCGTCAGCGCCTCAGACAACATTTGGGGCGCCATGTACTACACGAACAGCGCGGCTTACTTTTCCCGCACATACCAGGTGCACATCGTTGACCGCATTGGCGGCGGCGATTCCTTCGCGGCCGGTCTGCTTTACGGAATCGGCCATTCCCTTGCGCCCCAGGATATCATCGAGTTTGCCGCCGCCGCCTCCTGCCTGAAACATTCAATAGAATTTGATTACAATCTTGTCAATGCCGAGGAGGTCATGAATCTCGTCCGCGGCAACACATCCGGACGCGTACAGCGCTGACGCCAGATCCTGTCCATAAAAGGCTCTTGCCCGCCAATCCGACGGGCAAGCCCCATGAAAGGCGCCCATCATGCCGCCGTCCATCCGGGATGCGGGGCGCGATGGGCGATAAAGCTCGTTAGTCTTCGCTTACGTTTCTTATTCAGCAAAACACAAGCAAAAGCGCGGCTTTCCACATGCAAATTTGTGATTTGTTTGATTTATTCGAATGCGGAACGGCGGCATCAGGGCATATGCGCGGCGCTGTATTTCCCAAATTTTGTGTAAACCTCCAAACTGATGCAAAATAGGGGCATCAGTTTGGAGGTTCTATTGTGGCAAAGAAGAACGGTCCGCCGTCAGCGCGTCGGTGATCACATAAGCGATCTGCGAATGATTTCATCCTGAAGATCTTTGTCGATGCGGACGAAGAAGTCGCTGTAACCGCCGATGCGAACCAGCAGGTCGCCATAGGCATCAGGATTCTTTTGCGCTTCTTTCAGCATGTCGGCATCTGCAATGTTAATCTGGAGCTCACTGCCGCCGGTCTGCACATAGGTCTTCGCCAATGCGACTATAACGCTCGGAAGATCCGGCGTGGATTTGGAAAGCTTCAGGTTTACCGCAGTACCACCCAGGAAGCGTGTCGGTTGCCAGCCAACCGTAGAGAGAAGAGATGCCGTCGGACCAGAAGTATCGTACCCTTGAACAGGGTCAGAGCCGCTGGTAAGGGGAGTAAATGCTTTGCGGCCATCGGGTGAAGCAGGCGTTGTGCGTCCTTGAATGGCGTGCTCCCGATATGAAAAAGCACCGGGGATCACTTCCGCGCCGCGAAAAGTGCGCAGTGGAGCGCAAGAAGCCAGCGCAATATCCGCAACGCGCTTTGCCAGGGCATCAGAAAAGGCATCATTGTTGCCGAAATGTGGTATTTTGTGTAGAATATACTGGCGCAGAGTCTCATCATTTTCGTAGTTTTCCGCCAGAATCCTCTTGAAATCGCTTAAAGTAAGTCGCTTTTCTTTATAGACCAGATGGTAAATGACATTCAGGCTTTCGGTGACATTCATCAGGCCGAGCATGTTCGGTTCAATAAAGTTGTAAACAGCTCCTCCGGATTCGTTGGATTTGCCGCGTTTAAGGCAATCGTCAGTCAATACACTGCAGCGATATGGATCGTTGCCATTGCGATGACGTTCGAGCTGCCACATGTTCTCCTGATAGATGTCTTTCTGCATTTGCCGGCGCATGCCTTCCGCATAGGCCTCGACAAGGCCGTCGAAAGTGATTGAGTCGTCTGCCTGTTCAATGGCCGCGAGCAGCACCTTGAGCGTATTGACGTAAGGGCTGGTGATTGAAACGCCAGACTTGGCGATGGGTGTAATCTCGACACAGGTAGAATGGGTCCACCAGCGCGCATCCTCGATCTTATATCCGTGCCGCATCATGGAGTCCACAATGCCCTTGTCATTCCAAAACGCGGGATGCGTATAACCCTCCGCCAGCATTTCACCGGCAAACTGCAGGATTTCTTCGCTGGTATTTTCGGTAATAATCAGGCCCACGCTCGGATCAGCGCTGTGAGTATGACGAATGCTGTTCAGAAACATCCATGTAAGCTCATTTTCGACACATGCGCCATCACGGGTATGCCCGCCGACTTCAAATCCCGCAGCTGCCCAGGAACACATATTTGTCATGTAGTGCAGACAGAAGCAGTCAATCAATTCCTGCGCTTCGACATCCGTGATAATGCCGCCATCAATGTCATGGCGATAGTAAGGATAGAGATACTGATCCGGGCGGCCTGCGGAATAAATGCCGTACAGGCTGAAGGTATAGAAATGAACGCTTTGAAGAGCTTCATAAAGCGTTTCGGCCGGGCCGGCCGGCACACGATCAAGGACATCAGCAATCTTCAATAGCTCTGCCTTACGGGGTTCGTTCTCGGATTCAGCCATTTTGCGGGCTTCCTCGGCATAGTGCCTTTCGAGTGTCAGCAGGCCGTCCAGCTCAATGCGGCATCCTTCGTAGAATTCATGCTTTTCAAGATCTTCACCATTGCAAAGATCGAGCTTTTCATCATAGGCATTAATTTCCTCTATCAGGCCGCACACGCCAAGCCGAAGCAACTTTTCGTAATCCAAGCCCATATGATCGGCGCGGCCGCGTTTCCGAGGAATCACATTGTTATAGAGCTTTTCTATTTCTGCGTATTCCGCTTCTTCTTCGGGCGTGAAGGGATGATAATCCGGCTGGCCAACGAGAAGCTCCTGAGGATCGATGACCGGCAACTGATGTGCCTGCACGTAACGTTCCGCTTCTGCACGGCGAAGGCGGGTGGTCATGGCGTCCTTCGCTTCTATCCAGCCTTTGACATACAGCGTTTCAGACCGCTGCACCTTCCATGGGGGATAGCCAAATACGGAGACAGGGGCATTTTCCTTGTAATACTTGCGCAAAAAAGCAATTCTTGGGGTCATTTCCGGACACTTCATAATTTGAACCTCCTCAAAAAGATCATCGCGTGTTCTGTTTATAGGTTATGCGAGTCTGACAGGGACGGTGGACCTCTTCCGGATGTCTTTTAACCAGGCTTCGCTGAATGACTTGTCTGTAAATTTATCGTTTGCAACGGCGTACATTTTCCCGATATTGCACGCCTTGGATGCACCGAGCGGATGATAAGGTTCCAATTCGATTTGTTTCACATTTTTAAGCGTATCTGCCAGCTCGGCGATACCTATAAAGTGTTCTGCGCGCACATTATAATCTGGAATCAAAGGGCATCGCAGTATAATTGATGCACCGGAATCATCCAGATGCCGCAGGTTTTCAAGGATAGGTGCCAGAGGCGCGCCGGTAAACTGAAGATGCTTACAGCCATCGGTTTCCTTTATATCGAACAGAAAGCAGTCGGTATAAGGGATAATCGCTTCGATGCATTTCCAGCCAGCAAAACCACTCGTCTCAATGGCGGTATTCATTTCTTTGGCCTTTGCGAGACGCAGGAGCTCCAGCGTAAACTCCGGCTGAAAGAGAGGCTCACCCCCAGATATCGTCATACCGCCGCCAGAGTTTTTGAAAAACGGCGCATCACGAAAAACATCTTCAATCACATCTGCCGCTTCGCATTCTTTCCCGATGATCTCCAGCGCACCACCGGCGCAATCCCTCGTGCAGGAGCCGCACAGCCTGCAGAAGCGGCGGTCGATGGTGTGAATGCCTCCTTTCAGGCGATGGCATCCGCTTGGGCAATTGTCCAAACATGTTCCACACTCGACACAGCTTTTTGCGTCGAAGCTGAGTTCCGGAGAAGGCGACTTGGATTCGGGATTATGACACCATATACAGTCCAACGGGCAACCCTTTAAAAAGACGGTTGTTCGAATTCCGGGACCATCGTTGACGGAAAAGCGCTGAATATTGAAAACAGTACCAATCATATGACACTCCTTACTGCCCCAAATACCGTCATATCAGGGTGATATTGTTGCGTATGAAAAGTATTATACACGATTTGACCATTTTGACAAGGTCAAACCATCCAAAGGTGACAAAATGCTGGCGGAATGTACATTTCGCAGGTGACGCATCGGAGGGGTTAACCGGAGCGCTGTCTCAAAAAACGACCAATTGCTGTTGAAATGTACATTTCGCAAGTGGCATCTCAGAGTGAGTTGTGCTATATTGTTACCGGATCAATTCATTTTTGCGGAAAGCGGGCGTTTGTTTTGACGAGTACGGGTATTCGGGGTGCCGGCAGGAAAAAGCTGCTCAGAAGAATACTGACTGACTGGCAGCTCTATCTGTTCATGCTTCCGGGGCTGGCCTACTACATTTGTCTGGAGTATGGTCCAATCTATGGCCTTCAGATCGCTTTTAAAAACTATTCTCCCGCGAAGGGAATCTGGGGCAGCAAATGGATTGGCCTGGCGCAATTTGAACGCTTTTTCCGCTCCGCCTATTTCGGCGCCACGATCGTCAACACGTTGCGCCTTTCCATTATTAGTCTGTTCGTTGGGTTTTCACTGCCCGTGCTGTTTGCGCTGATGCTCAATGAAATGCGCTGCAAGCCGTTCAGAGATCTTGTGAAGACCGTTTCCTATGCGCCGCATTTCATTTCTGTCGTCGTCATCGTTGGCGTGCTGAGATTGTTTGTGACGCCTTCAACGGGCATCATCAATCATATCATTGCCGCGCTGGGTGGCGAACGCATTGCGTTCTTTCAGGAATCCAGGTGGTTCGCGCCGATGTATGTCATATCAGGCATATGGCAGGAACTCGGCTGGAACTCCATGATTTATATCGCTGCACTGTCGTCTGTCGATCCGACGCTTCATGAAGCCGCGATCATCGACGGAGCAAACAAGGTTCAGCGCATCTGGCATGTGAATCTGCCGGTGCTCCGTCCCACCATTGTTGTCCTTCTCATATTGAATTGCGGTCAGCTGCTGAATGTGGGATATGAGAAGGTCTTGCTGATGCAGACAGACACCAACCTCACGGCTTCGGAAATTATTTCTACATATGTCTATAAAGCCGGTCTGATCAACGCGGAGTTTTCCTTTTCAGCGGCAGTCAATCTTTTCAACTCCATTGTCAACTGTGTGCTGCTGATCACCGTTAACACCATTACTTCCAAGCTCGATGACACGAGCCTGTGGTGACAAGGAGGCGCGTCGCATGAAAAGAGCCAAACAGGCGCAATCCCTTTCGGACCAGGTATTTGATATCGTAAACTGGATCGTTCTGTCCATCATTCTGATTGTGGTTCTCTATCCGCTTCTATATACAGTGAGCGCGTCGTTCAGCGATCCGAAGGCCGTCAACAGCGGAGAAATGTGGCTCTTGCCCGTTCGTTTCACGCTGGACGGTTACAGGCGCATATTTGATTATGGAGACATATGGATGGGCTATCTGAACACCATCGACTATACGGTGGTTGGAACCGCGTTTTCGCTGTTTACCGTGCTGATGTACGGCTTCGCTCTTTCAAAGAAGAAACTGGTCGGACGCAGGTTCTTTTCCATTGTGATACTGGTTACCATGTTCTTCAACGGAGGCGTTGTGACCACATACATCGTCATAAAAAATCTTCACCTGCTGGATACGCGGTTCATCATGTATGTGTGTGGTATGAGCAGCGCCTACTATATCCTCGTCTGCCGCACATTCTTCATGACGAGCATACCGGAAGCCCTGTCCGAAGCGGCCACCATAGATGGATGCAGCGACTGGAGATTCTTTATGCGCATTGCGCTGCCGCTCTCCCGCGCCCTGATTATGGTTATGATCATCTTTCTCGCGGTGACGCGCTGGAACTGGTATTTCTGGCCGATGATCCTCCTTAAAGAGCGCAGCAAGTTTACGCTTCAGATCATCCTGAAAGAGATACTGATTCAGTCTCAGATGTCCGCCTCAATGATGTCCAGCGGCATGGGCTTCGTGGAGATCCAGAGGCAGGCGGAGATCGCGCAGATGATCAAATTTGCGGTCATCATCGCCTCCAGCCTGCCCATGCTGATCGTCTACCCTTTCCTGCAGTGCTACTTTGAAAAAGGGGTTATGATCGGCGCCGTAAAGGGCTGAATAAGAAGTTAAGGGTGTGAACACCTTAACAAATAAAAAGGAGGGACTCTTTCATGGTAAGAAGGTTTTTTGCTCTGGCGCTGGTCCTTGCACTGCTCGCTGCTGCGGTGCCTGCATTCGCCTGGGACTGGAACGAGGCGGCAATGGAGTATATGCCCCTCGCGGACGAGATGACGACCATCACCGTTATGGGACGCAAGAGCTACGCGGCGTACTCCGAGCTTGAGAATCTGGACACCTACACCTGGCTGCGCGAGCACGCGAACATCAATGTGACTGGCGAACTCTACATGGATGACGCCTACAACGAAAAGTCCTCTCTCGCCATCGCCAGCGGCGATGTACCGGATGTCTTCATCAAGACAGGGTGGACTTCTGCGCAGGTTGCCAAGTACGGCGAAGATGGCGTGATCATCGATCTGAAGCCTCTGATCGACGAGTACTGCCCTAACCTCGTGGCGCTGTTTGAAAAGTATCCCCAGGTGAAGGCGGCCTGCACCACGGATACCGGCGCGATCTATGCCTTCCCCGGGATCAATATGCTGCCCCGCGATGTGCATACCCGTTTCTGGATGAGCCAGGCGTGGCTGGACGCCCTCGGCATGGATCATCCCTCCACGCTCGATGAGCTGTACGATGTTCTGGTCGCCTTCCGTGACAAGGATCCCAACGGCAACGGCGTCAAGGATGAGATTCCCGTTTCCGGCGCCAACGGAGGAACCATTGATGAGCTGATCCTGAACGCGTATGGCCTGAAGACCCGCTCCTATAATGGATTATTCGACGACGTGGACGGGAAGGTCATCTTCGCCCCGACGACCGAGGCCTACAAGGCGTATCTGAAGTATATGAACAGGCTGTACGCCGAAGGCCTGCTGGACAGCGAAATGTTTATTCAGACCACGGAGCAGCTGAACGCCAAGGGCGGCGAAAACAGGGTCGGCATGTATCAGTCAGCCGCTTCCTGGCTGACTTGCACGTCGGAATACGGCATGGATCATTTCCAGGTGGGTCCTTTCACCTCCGAGATGAATGATACGCCCATGGTCATTACGGGCGGAGGCTATTCCCTGAATCGTTGCTGCATTACCTATGCCTGCCAGAATGTTGAAGCCGTCATGAAGCTGATGAACTTCTTCTATTCCGTTCCCGGCGGCATTATGGAAACAGATGGCCCCTATGGCGGCTGGATCTGGCTGGATGAGGAAAAGGGTGTTTGGGGCTACGCGGACTACATCCTGGAAAACTTTGACAGCGTTGAGGCGTGGCGCGCCGGACAGGCAACCACCCGCGACAGCTGGGGCAACTATCTGGATGTAGACCTCTCTCTGGGCCTGGACGCCACCGACGCGACCGGCATCGACCTTGCAAAGTGGCTCAACGACAACACCGCCACTTATCAGGAGCCCTACTTCAAGCTCGGTTTCCCGAGCCTCTCACTGAACAGCGACGAGCTGTTCATCGCGACGCCTATTGAGAATGACGTGAAAAACTACGTGACGAATATGCGCGCGCGCTTCATCATCGGTGAGGAAGACATCGACGCAAAGTGGGACGAATATGTTTCTGCCATTGGCGACATGAAGGTTGCGGATCTGCTCGTGCAGTATCAGTCTGCCTATGATCGCTATCTGGCCGCAATGGCGTAAGACCGGAGGCATTTGCCGGCATCCCTTTTGGGGTGCCGGCCTTTGCCGTGTTTTGAGTGATTCTGCGCAGGAGTGGTTTTCATGCTGAAAGGCAAGCGGCTTTTTCTGAATTATCTGATTACGTATCTGGTTATTATTGCGCTTATCGCAGTTACCATGATGTTTATGCTCAAAGCAATGATCAATGTGCAGATATCTGACGCCGAGCAGGCACAGCATGAAAAGCTGAATATGCTTGTCGAAATTCTTGACGACCGCTTCAATCAATATGATTCGGTTGCAACGCTCATGTACATGGACAGCAGGGTTTCACCGTTGTGGATTCGTCAGAATATGAATAATGCCATGGAGGCAATCCGCGAACTTCGCGTCTATTCGAGTAAATGCTCAGATTTGGCCGAACTGTTTCTATGCCTGGATGGGGACAAGATCTATTCGTCGCAGGGATACAGTATGCTGCAGACATTTATTGAAAATCGGTATCATCTGACGCCTGAAAGCAGAGATGCATTTATAGAGTGTATCACCGGAAGGCAGGCGGCATGCTGTGTCCTTGAAAGCAACTATAGCAGTAAACAGCCGTCAAGGCTTTATTATCATTGCGCATTGCCTGTAAACGAGACAAACACATCGTCGGCGGTTGGTTTTATTATTGATCTTTCGGATTATACCAGACAACTTGATTCGCTGTTGGGTGACAATAGCGGCTATGTCTGTGTTGCAATGGCTGATGGAACTGTCATAGCAGAACTGGGCGACAGGGCCCTTATGTCCGTGATCGGGGAAAAGGCGTCACATCCATTTTTCAGTAACGGTCAGAAGCAGTATGAATATCAAGAAATGGCCCTGAGTCATTTGGGATTGGCCTGCCATATGATTACGAATACCAGGCAGGTGACAGCGCCCATATACCGCATTTGGGAACCCACCATTCTGGCATTGGTGGTTCTGCTGCTTGCAGCGGTTGCACTGTCCTTCCTGTTCAGCAATTACAATTATCGTCCGATTCATACATTGTACAATGCGGTTGTAACGCTTCCAAATGCCGGGAATGAACTGGACGCAATTCAACAGGTTTTTGCCATCACAACAGAGGAGATAGGTCATCTGCAGAGCTATCAAAACAATAGCAAAGCATTGATTTGTGAACAGGCGCTCCGCATGATGTTTGAAGGAAATGAGGATGATGAAGCTGCAGCCCGTCAAATGCTGACGTTTGCCGGGATGGATCCGCTGCCAGACTGGTATGCAGTGGCTGTCGTCGAGGCGCCGATCAAGGCATTGCATGGATTTGCGGATAGCAGAATCAATTTGCCACATTTTTTCCTTTGTTACAATAACAAGGATTGCATGTGCCTGTTATTATCGGCTGATTCTGACGAAGGCTTGCCGGAGATGTTTGGCGAGAAGGCCTATTCCCTTCGCACGTCGATTGATCCGAATGCGCGCATTGGCGTCGGGCAGATATATGATATACCGGGGCGCATCCGTCGTTCCATGAACGAAGCTCTTGCCGCACTGGACCGCTGCGAAATGGGAAACACAGAATTCTTTTCAACAATGACGCAGATGTGTTCCACAGAGGTAGGCATCGAGGAATCTATGCGCATCGAGACGGCGTTGGCAATTAAATCGCGCGATACCGACGCAATGATGAGACAGCTTTTCGCCCTGATCGAGAACCTGAAGAGCGAAGAATATGCGGAAGAAAAGCGGTCATTCATCATGTATGATATGGTTCATATCGTGGTGGGAAGCCTGATAGAGATGGGGTTGGAACACAGCTTCCTGGATGAATTGATGCAAATTGACACCAGCTCTGTTCAGCGCTTTGAAATAACAATGCAGACGTTGTTTCAGCATATTTCTGATACGAAAAGAGAAAATGAATGTTTCTCGGGGCGTTTCGCAAAAATCAAGGCCTATCTGGACAACAGTTTCAGCGAACCCACGCTGTCGGCAGAGAGTGTCGCGGAGCGCTTCAATATCACGCGCGGTCATCTAAGTAAAACATTTAAGGAAGAGGCAGGCGTGACATATATTGAATATGTCACACAGCTTCGCATTCAGGAAGCCAAGCGCCGATTAAAAGAAACAAACGACAGCATACAGACCATATTGGAGAGCGTCGGCTATCATGATGCGGCCAGTTTCCACAGAAAATTCAAGCAGATCACAGGCCAAACGCCGATGCAATATCGTGAATCGTGCAACAGCGCATTCATCAACGGAGAAAAGAATACGAACCCGTAGATGCCCCTGATCTGCTCCGAAACCTGAACCGCGCTCATTCCCCGCGCGTACATCGCGATGATCTTTCCCTCGATCTCGCTGATACGGTCGGCCCCGTCAGCAACCACCGTGTCGCCATGCGCACCCGGTATGATATGGAGGGCGGTTCTCTGTCTGAGGAAATGACAATGCGCGCTGCGGATTCCCGGTGATGACGGGACAACTCATCAAGGATTTGCGGCGGGATTCTCCGCTTCTCAGAAAACTGCACAGCCGGACTATAAGCTGTGACACACCGTTGCCGGAGGAGCAGCGGAAGCCGTGCGGCGACAGGGGCGCTTTCTGTCTTACGGTTGGATAACCCGGGATACAGACCTTCTGCCACCAGCTTGAAGGCGGCGTGCTCCAGATCGGCGATCATGTGCGGGGGCGCCCGGTAGATGCGGCAAATTTCCTCCGCCCGGAATATCCGGGTTTCGAAAAGCTGCGCCCCATTGTTGGGCATACTGATTCTGGTGAAGGTCATGCCTTCTTCGAGTGTCGCGACCCGGTTGGCATTGCTGCTGCCGCCACACGCCTTCATCCAGCTTTCACGCAGCGTCTTGGGATTTTTGACGGTGTTCGGATGGTGGCAGCGCCGACGGCATCTCTGGGCTTGTCCTTGGCGCGAAACAGGGCGAAGAATGGATTCTTCATTGTGACCTCCTATTGAAAAAACTCCGCTGTTTCAACTGATTTCAATAGAAATGACTGGATAAAAGACGGAATCAATGGTATACTGAAAGCAGTTCTGCGGGAGGTGATGATCGTGTCCCGGTACGCTCTTTTCAATGATGATGTTCAGGTTGCGCTGTTTACCGTGTGCAACTCTGTCATTAAAGAATTCACGCCTCAGAAGCCCGAACTCCTTCCTATGCAGATTCGTCATGCTTCCGCAGATGGTTTTTCTTCCTGGCTGCGTGACCGTGCGGTAGACCTCAATAGCGTGCAGCACCGGAACCTGATGAATGAACTTGTAGGAAGCCGCGATAAAACAACGCTCGCCATTCGCACGCACATGTTCAGTATCTCGGATACTTACACATGCTTTGAAGAAGGCAAGTTTACACCGAGGCTCCAGCTCTGCCAACCGCAGGATCAGAACACGGTAAGCGATTATATTCTGGTTTCCAGCGATACCAGTCTTCGTAAGCTGCGCGTTGCCACGCCCAATGCATCCACGGATGGGAGCTTCACCAAAACCTGGCGGTTTGAAAATGGCGCCTGGTGGCTGTACAAGCTGCAGCCCAGCGCGGCAACCGAGGCAGAGGTGGAAATCAGCCGTGTCCTTCGGGAAGCGGGATGGGATGCCGCGGAATATGACCATGTGGGACGGTTCCGCAAGCGCGTGAAAACCCGCAGCTTTCTGCAGCCCAGGGAGTTCTTTGAGCCTTATGACTCTTTCCGCTTCTTCTTTGATGATCCAAGTGATGACGACGAAGTGATTTATCGAAATATCGCGTCCCTCGGTGCAGCTTTTGAGAAAGCATGGAAACGGATCCTCCTGGCGGACGCGCTTTTCGTCAACACGGACCGACATATGCGAAATTTTGGATTCATCCGATCTTCTGTGACCGGTGACGTGCTGCGGCTGGCGCCGAATTTCGACAATAACCAGGCTTACCTTGCCAATCCCAGCGGGACTTATTCCGAAGGAATGCTGAGGATGTTCATGGCGGGAGCTGACAGTGAGGACTACGCAAACCTGAAAGAATTGAGCGAGGCGCTGCAAACGCATCCATATCTCAATCAGGCATATGCGGCAAGTCTCTCATGCTTGACTCGATATTCACCGAGACTTTAATCGCGATGGATGATAGCATCCGCAATATGCGGAAGGGAAAGGTGCCCGCGGCAATCGATACATCCGAGTTTACGGATTGATGCTCGCAATCCGCTCTCCGTTTTCCCATCGTGGCACGCCTTGCAAAGTGCCTGCCAAAACCTGCCTCGTCCTGAAATATCCGCCTTACACATCCGATCGAGTTCGGCCGCATGTTTTTTCGGGCTTTCAGCGCACAGGTTTTATTTTTTTAAAGTTTCACACGCCTCTTCGTTTGCCGCTTTCGGATGCTTCGATCTCGGCATGAGCTTCCGTTATCCATGCCGTTTCAACAGCATATACCACAAAACAAGAGGACTGCCCCAAACCGACCCTTTTGGTCATATTAAGGCAGTCCCCTTTTGACCTCGTGCGCTTATTTCGGGATGTACCTGATCCGGTGCGTCCTCGCCCATTCTTCCGCATACGAATCGGATTCCACGATCAACGTGACGTCGTCTTCAAAGGCGTCATCCGCGATCTGAGTGACAGTGCCGGGCACCTGTATGAGCTTTGTCGCGACTCCTGCGAACGCCTCAGAGTCGATCGTCGTGAGCGACTGCGGCAGCACGAGGTCGGCAAGCATCTCTGTCGCGCCGAGGAAGTAAACGATCCTGCCGGTCGTGGAAAGGCCCGAGTTGCTGATGGCGTCCCACTCGTACTCCGCGCCATGGTAGTAGATCTCATTCAGGCTGCTGGTGTTCTGGAACGCGAGGGAAGCAATACTGGTCAGCGTATTCGGAAGCTCTATGGAGGCCATGTTGCTGCAGTTGTAGAAGCAGGCCTGGCCGATGCCGGTCACGCCGTGATCGATGATGACGTGCGTGATCTGCCCGCGGTAATCGTACCACGGCGACGCGTAGAAGCTGGACAGCGCCTGGCCGTAGTTGTTGGCTCTGGTTACCTGAATGCACCTGCACATGGCTCCGCGCCCGGAAATGCGCAGCGTCCCGTCGCTGTCCAGCGTCCATTGCACGTTGTCCGAGTACATCCGGTCATAGTTCAGGGACTGTCCGGGGTACAGGTAGAGGGTGATGATCGATGTGGTGGTGTAGCCGCAATTGCCTGAAGCCAGCACCTCGGGCTGCAGGCGGCCGCACATCGTGATTCCGTCGCGCAGCAGGTTGACGCACTGACCGCCGACGTATAGATGCGCGCCGGTTGCGGGAAGCGTCACGGTATAGCTGTGGCCCTCGGTGCCCTCACTGCAGACGGTGCAGGTAAACGTGCGCACGCCCGTCTCCGAGCAGGTCGGCTCCGTGGTGACGGCGCTTTCGTAGCTGTGCGCCGCGGGCACGACGGTGTCGCCCGCGCGCCTGGTCGCCTCTCTGTCCAGGAACTTGTTTCCACACAGGTCGCATTCCCAGTAGGCCGTCGAGCCGTCCGCCGTGCAGGTATGCGCCACCGCGGGATGGTAGGTCATGCTGGTGTGGGGGCAGTAGAGGTTTTCGTTGTAATAGAATTGGGCGCCGAGCAGCGTTGCGTTCTCCGCGACGTCGATTTGGCCCCATTCCTCCTGGCTGCCCTCATAGTACACGGTCTCCAGCGGGCAGCCGTCGAACACGTTCCGGCCGATGACCAGGAGCGCGGCGGGCAGCGAGGCGCTCGTCAGGTCGGAACACGCGCCGAAGGCGCAGAACTCGATCTCCTGCAGGTTCTTCGGCAGGAGCACTTCGGTCAGTCCCGTATGGCCGAAGGCCCAATCCCTGATCGTCAGCAGGCTGTCCGGCAGCTTGATCCCGGTCAGCGACTCAGTGTACGAGAACGCGGAGGCGCGGATGACCCGCACGCCGTTGGGAACCTGGTAGAACTCGTCCGTGCGGCCCGGGCAGTAGCAGATCATTTCGGTACCGTCCTTCGTAAACAGCACGCCGTCCACGCTCTTCAGGTACGGGTTATTGCTGTCGACGGTGATGTTCTGCAGGGACGTACACTCGTAGAATGCCCGACCGCCGATGGTCTCGACCTTCGAAGGGATGGCGATCGAGGTCAGCGGCGTCCCATTGAACGCGAACTCGTCGATCCTCGTCAGGTTCGGCGGGAGCGTGATCTGTGAAATGTTGGTGTAATAGAACGCATACGGCCCAATGCTCGTGACGCCCGACGGGATGTTGATCGTGGTGAGCGCGCTGCAGTCAGAGAATGAGGAATCGTCGATCATTGTGAGCCCGTCCGGCAGCGTGATCTGCTGGATGGCCGAGGTACGGTCGAAGGCCCAGCCGCCGATGGAGGTCACGGTGGACGCGATGACGATGCTCTCAAGGCCGTCCAGGTCGCGGAACGCGCCCGCGCCGATGGTGGTGATGCCCTCCGCCATGACGATGTGCTCGATCTGGCGCCTGCTTTCGTCGGTGCTGAGGTCCGAATCCCAATCCCAGTACGGCGGCGACCACAGCGACCAGTAGCCGTCGTCCTCCAGCTTGGCGTAGTTTTCCATGGGGCCGGTGCCGGACAAGGTCAGCGTCTTTGTCCGCCTGTCCATGCTCCATATGACGTGCTCGCCGCAGGCGCCGGAGACGGTGTTGACCGCGTCTTCATACTGCGCCTGCGTCAGCGCGGTGATTTCGGTGATGGAAAACCCGTACTCATTGACATCTGAGTCAGAGAGCAGCTCGATCGTGAAGCTGTCCCCGGGCAGCACCAGCACCCTTCCGGACAGCTCGTTCCCGGAGTATTCGGTCGATCGGCCGTTTGAATCGATGATCGTGATGTAGTCGCAGCACTCTTCCGTGAAGGTATCTGCGCTGAACACGGCGCGCAGCGCGTCAGCCTCGGTGGGATGCGTGTAGTGCCAAACCTCATGCCAATCGCTGGGATAGGGATGGCGGGACTGAGGCGGCGTGGACACGGTGTGTTCGGTGCTGTATTCCGCCTCGTATTCCTCTTCTGTCAAAACGGCGATCCCGGTGATGGAAAAGCCGTAATCGTTGCCGGACCTGTTCGCGGTCAGCCGGATCGTAAAGGCGTTGCCCTTCAGACAGACCACCTTCCCGCTCAGCTCACTCCCGGTGTAAACGGTCGCCTTGCCCGCCGAATCGATGGTCGTGATCTTGTCGCTGTCCGAGAGACAAGTATCCTCGCTGAATTCAACGCGGAGCCAGTCGGCGGCCGAGGGATGCCGGTAATTCCACGTATGGGTCGCGGCGTCTTCATAGGGATGGTCAGACTCCGGCGGCGCTGTCACATCATGGACGATGCCGTTGACCGCCGTTTCATATTCCGCCTGTGTGAGACCTGCGATCTCAGTGAAGGAAAATCCGTATTTGTTGACGGAACCATCGGTCGACAGCGAGATGGTAAAGGTGCTGCCGGGCAGGATGAGTGTTTCGCCGGAGAGGTTGATTCCGTCGTAATCAACCGAATTGCCATTCGAATCGGTGATCGTGATGAAGTCGTACTTTGCTTCCGTCTGCGTGTCATCGCTGAACACGAGGCGCAGCCCGTAGGCCGGGGTGGGATGCTCGTAATCCCAGGACTCGGCCAGGTTGCTCTCATACGGGTGACTGGATTCCGGCCATTCAGATTCAGCCAGCGCCGCGCCGCATGCGATGAGCCAAGCGCAGAAAAGTACGATGATCAGGCAAATCGCTTTTCTCATACGGATAGACTCCCTTCTCCTTTGAGCTTTTGATGGGAATATCACACATGTATTCTGACATCAGGCGCTCATAATCTCCGAATTCCCCAGAGCGTGTCTCTAAATCGGCATCCCACCGAGTGGGTACAACCATGAATGAAACACACCCTAATCGCTCGTCAACATGCCTATCAGCTGCTCCACGAGTTCCGGGGTCAGCATCATCAGCTCTTCGGCGCCGCTGAGGCGTTCCACCGGGTCGGCAGGGCTGATTGCCAGCGTCGCGGACGCGTATTCGCTGCCCGTGGGATCAATCACGACCGCGCGGAGCGTCCAGTCGCCCCCTTCGCCCTCGTAGGCGACGCGGATGTAGGCGGGCGTGGTGTCGTCAAGGTGTTCTCCTTCCGGGGCCAGTGTGATCAGATATTCCCGGTCGGACTCGAATTCGCCCGTGCAGCGGATGGTCACATCGCCCTGAACGATGATCACCTGCTCCCCGTCGTATTCCACGGAGAAGAGCATCTCTGTAGGCAGGCGGTCAAGATACATGCGCATGGCAAACTCCCGGGAATACCCATGGCGGAACGAGAATCCGCTCAGCTCTCCATCGGCGGCCTCCAGCGCCAGCAGGGTTTCCCTGCCCCGGGCGTCGGTCATTCTGAAATCCGACGCGAAGTCGTCCTCGTCCAGCTCGTAATACAGCTCCGCGTCATAGGAATTCCGCCCGGTGTTCAGGTCCATGGTGATTCGGCCCGCGTTGTCCAGATGGCTGCCGTTCATGTTCAGAACGAAGTTATACATAACGGGATTCAAGAAGAGATAGCGGAAGCGGCCCATGGGATAGGGGCAATCGATATTGAGGCTCCAAAGGGCGCCGCTGTCACGGGAAATCACGCTGCCCCCGAGCCGCACGTCGTAGTCGCGGACATCGGTCCCCTCCTCGGTTTTGGTGGTCCAGCGCTCGGTGAGCCTGATATCCGCGGCCAGCTTGTCCTTATCGGAATCGACGTTCAGCGTGGCGTCCAGCAGGATCAGATGCTCGGGCACGCCGATCTCGCCGGTGACGGCAATCTTTTCGCCGCCGCGCACTCTGGCCTCCAGGGTCAGATAGAAATCGGTTTCCACGGCCAGCAGCTCGTCCTTCGCCTCCGGCCACAGGGCAATGAGCTCATCCAGCCCGGGGAGCTCAGCCTCGCCGCTCGCGTCCCTGAGAATCGTCCACAGCTGCTCCAGCAGAGGGCGGTACTTTTCCTCCGACAGAACCTGCTCCGCGAACTCACAGAGATCGCCGATCAGCTCGCTGCCGCTGGCGGCATACTTCAGTGTCATGTCATCGCCGGTCCCACTCATTGATACATGCTTCACGATGGCGGTCTGGGCCAGCAGCGAAAACAGCTCCCCCAGAGCGTCCGTGTCGATGGCGGCGATGGCGTCCGGGTCCAGCGAAACGCCCTGGGCGCTGAGGATGGACCGGGCCGCCGCCTGCGCGACGGCGGGGAAATCCTCATAGCGGAGCCCCATCACCGATCCGGCCGCGGCGAGGTAGGCTTCCTCCGGCGTGAACTGTACCTGGACGTCGCCCATCCCATCCGAAGGAACCTTCACGGTCAGATCCACCAGGTTCTCAGCGCCTCTGAGCAGCAGATTGACAACCTCTTCTCCGGAAGCGGACACGCTCAAAGCCGCCTGATCGCCGTTGGTCGGGTCGAAAACAGCCAGCAGTTCCCGTAGCTGGCTGCAGAAAGCCTCCTGAGGAGGAGCTGCCTCCGGCGCGGAATCCTCCGCCAAGGCAAAAGCGCTTGACAGCATGACGACAGCCAACAGCAACGCGAAAATGTGCTTCATGTTTTACCCTCCTTTTGATGGTCTTCTCTCTCCCCGCATTCGCCCCTGTGATGGCCAGAATGTGAAGCCGCGAAGGGCTTCCACAGATACTGAGCCAAGTCGGAATCCGCTTGGCGATATGCCGTTCAGTGCCATGGAGCGCCGGCTCCGAGGCTCGTCATATCGCGCAACAGATGATCCTGATTATCCGTTAATATTATATTATAGTGTCGGAAAGAAAAAAAGTGCCGATGGTCATTCCATTCGGCACTGAATTTTGGCTTCTGTTTTTCCAGAGTGTGTTTCCAAATCCAAAAGGATGCCGTTTCGAGCGGATCGAGCTGCAGTTCAGCGCAGAAATGCAGCACGAGACGCCGAAAATGCGCCTCGGGGATTTTGGAAACACACTCCAAAGCGTTCAGTCGACGAGGCGCCTGTCGGCGGCGTAACGGGCCAGCTGTGCGCGACTGATGCAGCCGGTCTTGCTGAGCAGAAGGGAGACCATATTCTTAACCGTTCCAGGCCGCAGACTCAGCTGGTCGGCGATCTCCGCGTTGGTCATGCCCTGGCAGACAAAGCGGAGCATCTCCAGCTCGCGCTGGGTAAAATCGACCTCCGTCTTCCGGGTCAGGCTTTGCCGCAGGTGCGCCACGACATCCTTGTCATAGACGTTCAGGCCGCTCATAACGGAGAGCAGCGAGGCCCTCAGCTTGTCCGGTTCGATCACCTTTAGAAGGAAGCCGTTGCACCCCGCCTCCATGGCAAGCCTGGCCGTTTCCGTGTCGTCGAAAGTGGTCAGCACAACGACAAGCATTTCGGGCGTTTCCGATTTGATCCGGCGAATGACCTCCGGCCCGGACAGCTTCGGCATCTGCATATCCAGGATGACGATGTCCGGCTTCAGCGTCTGGGACAGCTCCACGGCCTCAACGCCGTCGGCCGCTACGCCGATGGCCTCAAACTCCTCCCATCCGCTGATCGTCAGCCTTAATCCCTCAGTCATCAACGGATGGTCATCCGCCAGCAGTACCCGGATCTTTTCACTCATGATGCATTCCTCCATTCCGCTATGACGCCGAAGCCCCTGCCCTCTTCCGCCTCAAAGCAAACCTGACCGCCCGAGGCGCGGACGTTTTCTTCCATTGTCTTAAGTCCAAACCCCTTTTCCAGCGCGCCGTGAAAGCACCCGTTGTCTGCAATTCGCAGCGTCAGCTTCTCCTCTGTCATGTGCGTCTCAATGGCAAGCCTATCCGCCAGCGAGTGAGAGAGGGTGTTGTGATACGCCTCCTTGCACACGCCCAGGATCACATCGCGCAGGCCGGCGGCAAAGGGCGGCTCTTCGCCGGTGACGATGAGATCGATGGGAAACGGACTGGTATCCCGAAACGCCTCCAGCATCTCCCGCAGCGAACCACAGCGACGCACGATCTGCCCCTTTTTCGCGTGGCGGCATATAGCGATGCCTTCGTCGATCAGCCTGCCGTATTTCTCCGCGTCGCTGTCCCGGATTTGCAGGCACATCCGGGACAGCGTGTTCAGCACAGTAATGGCGTGCCCCGCTCCATCATGGATGGCCCGTGCGGCGCGCAGCTGTTCTTCGTAGTCGGTCAGCGCCTCGACCTGCCTGGCGTATTCCTCCAGCTCCGCGTTCGCCTGCGCCTGCTTCCGGGTCAGCGCCTCGAGTTCCGCGCTTTTCCGGCGTCGCCGCTCGACAAGCCGCTCCTTTTCCGTGATATCGACGAGATAGACGACATATCCGCCCTGGACGCCCTCCGCGTATACGCTCGATATGGTGCGTTGGAATGTCCGTCCGTCACGGGTGTACACGCCGCAGGGTATTTCCCGGCAGTCCGGCATGTATCCGGAGAGGTTTTTTCCTCTTTTCAGCCCTTCAAACGGACCCGGACGATTGTAATCGAGGATGTACCAATATATATCCGTTATGATGACCGTGTCCGGCAGCAATCGAAAGGCCTGTTCAAATTGTTCCATATTTATTCTCCTCTGAGCCGCGCCACGGCGCTGCGGATGGCTGCGATGCCGTCTCGCGTCAGATCAAGATTCTCCCGAAGCGCCTCCTCGGCGTCTCCGGGATTTCGTCTTGCCGCCTCGAGGTTTTTCTCCACACGCTGGAACACATCGTCAGCCACTCCATGAGCGGCCGCGATAAGCTCCTGTCTGCGGCTGATCTCCTCTGAGTCGGGCAGGGTTTCGAGATAGGCGTCGATATTGCGCCTTGCCTCATCAAGCTCCAGATGAAGCGACTCCAGCGCGCGGATCTGATCTTCCAGCTCGGATTGCTCCCGGAAAATCCCGCTCATGTCCGTAGCGGCGATCAGAGTGGAAGCGCCGCCCGACAGAGGCGTGACGTCCACGATCATATGCCTGCCGTCAAAGTCGCCTTCCAGCCTGCCCGGCGCGTCGGGCAGCTGCGTAAGAATCTGCCGCAGGGCGCCTTCAAACTCGCATGCGGCAACGCGATTGACATAGCGCCATTTCCCCGTTGGAGAATCGTATATGCCGATGGGGTGTTCTGTCTGCTCGATGACTTCCCGGATCGATAGAGAGACAATGTTGACATAGTGGTGCTTAAAGATGATCTGATACAGGCTGATTACGCAGATGGTCATGACGATGGGCGTATAGTCGAACCGGTCGACGCCGCTGATGGAACGAACGAGAATCGCCGCGACCGGAAGAAGCGGAAACAGGGAAAACATGACGAGCTGCCTCAGCCGATCGCGGCCCGTCCCGAGGACAAACCGGATGGAGACGATATAGCCTGCGAGCAGGATCAGAAAAGACCAGAGAAGACAGGGCATAAAGAGCGCGCCGTGAACCACGCGCTGCCCCATGTCGAGCTTCGCATAAAACAGATGGTGCCATCGGTTGGTGAACACGAGACTGCAGGTAACCGCCGGACAGGCAAAGACCGGCGCCCGGAACCATCCGGACGAGGCCAGACGATCCCGCCCGGACAGATAGAGCACCCACAGGAGATAAAACACCGCCGCCGTCGTGTTTCCAATGTACTGATAGTTCGCGGCAAACTGATAGAAATCGTTGTTCGTCGGAAAGAACAGGTACACGATGGTTTCCATAAACCTGCCGGAAACCCACACCCACGACGCGATGCAAAAGCTGAAAAACCAGAGCCATACCGGGGTGGACTGCCGTCCGCGGTACAGGACCATGATAAACAAAAGGTGCATGATCAGGTACGCGGACTGTATGATCAGGTTGGCAATTCGATATAGCTCCATTGAACAGCCTCTCCATGTGAGCGGCCTCGCCAGGCGCGGCGCCGTTTGAGATCCGCTCATAAAGTCGTAAGTCTCTGGCCGAGGGTATAACCTTTCGATGGCAAATAAATCCAATTTTTCATAATAATAGCGTAAAATCACTTATTTATCAATAGCGCCTGCAAATTTTGGCGGCATTTATTCCGTTTTTCGCGTTGATTGTCGGATGCTGCCCGCGATGAACGGATGCAGGTATGATGCTCGCGCCGGGACGGACGTCAACGGTTATGCGCAAATCTATCGAACGGCCAACCCCGACCGGAGCGACTGGCACGCCAAAACCGACGCCCCGCAAGACCTCCCCGTTCGATTCTGTTTGCCGCCCCGCTCCAAACGTTACGCAAATGTAAATAATTCACCAGGTGTATTGACATTGTGTCAACAACCATGTATGATTTCCTTGTTGACATGGTGTCAATAGTATTTGCGCCGGCTCAGGAGATGATCACCGTGATAAAGGGAACGCCGGAGCTGATCGCCCAGCGCCGGGAAGAAATCGTCAACGCCTGCGAAAGCCTGTATCAGGCGATGAGCTTCAAGGATATCACCCTCAAGGAGATCGGCAGCGCGACCTCCTTTTCCCGCCCGACCATCTATAACTATTTCCAGACAAAGGAGGAAATCTTCCTCGCGCTGTTTCAGCGGGAATACGACCGCTGGAACGCGGAGCTGGAGGCCATTCTGCAAGAAAATGATGCGCTGACGAAAGCGCAGCTGGCCGACAGGCTCGCCCGTTCCCTGGAAAAGCGGGCGCAGCTTCTGAAGCTCCTGTCCATGAATAACTACGACATGGAGGCCAACAGCCGCCGGGAGCTGCTGACCGCCTTCAAGGCGGCCTATGGCAAATCCATGGAGAACATGCGGGCCATCCTCGCAAAGTTCTGCGCGGAAATGAGCGGTGCAGAAATCGAGCGGTTCATCTACATCTTCTACCCGTTCATGTTCGGGATCTATCCCTATACGGCGGTGACGGACAAGCAGCGCGGCGCGATGAAGGACGCGCAGGTAGATTATACCTATCAGTCAGTCTATGAGATCACACAGGCCTGCCTCACGAAGCTGCTCGATGAATCGCATTGAAGAAGGGAGCGTAAGCACATGAAATACACCAAACTCGGCCAGTCTGACCTGACCGTCTCCCGCGTCTGCATGGGCTGCATGGGCTTCGGCGCGGCCGAACAGGGCATGCACAAGTGGACCCTGCCCTACGGGGACAGCAAGGCCGTCATCGCCCATGGGCTGGAAAAGGGCGTCAACTTCTTCGACACGGCCATGGCCTATCAGGGCGGCACGGGCGAGGAGTTTGTGGGCCGCGCGCTGGGAGAGCTCACCGGCCGCGACAAGGTGGTCATCGCCACCAAATACACGCCCCGCATGCCGCAGCAGCTTAATGAGATCAGCGGCGGGGAGTGGATTCGCCGCTGCCTGGACAACAGCCTCAGGCGGCTGGGCACGGATTACATCGACCTGTACATCATGCACAGCTGGGATTACGCCACGCCCATCGAGGAATCGATGGAGGCCCTGAACGAAGCGGTTACAGCGGGCAAGGTGCGCGCCATCGGCGCGAGCAACTGCTACGCTTGGCAGCTGGCGCAGGCCAACGCACTGGCCGAGAAGAACGGCTGGGTGAAGTTCGTCTCCGTGCAGGGGCACTATAACCTGCTGGCCCGCGAGGAGGAGCGGGAAATGGCGCCGTTCTGCTACGCGAACGGCATCGCCATGACGCCCTACAGCGCGCTGGCTTCCGGACGGCTTTCAAAGCGTCCCGGCGAGACCAGCAGGCGTCTGGAGCTGGACGCCTACGCCAAAGGCAAATACGACGCCACTGCCGAGGCGGACGGCGCGATCATCCAGCGCGTGGCGGAGCTGGCGGACAGGCGGGGTGTGAGCATGACGGAGATTTCCCTGGCCTGGCTGCTGACCAGGGCGGCCGCGCCCGTGGTCGGCGCAACCAAACCGCATCATGTGGACGGCGCCGTCGCGGCCACGGAGCTTGAACTCACCGCCGGGGAAATCGCATTCCTCGAGGAGCCCTACGTGCCCCACGCGCTGGTGGGCGTGATGGCGGGCAGCGTCGGGCGGATTCCCGTGAAAAACACGTGGCCGGTCAATCTGTGAAAAGGACTATGGCGCAAAAAGGAGGCTGGACGGGCATCGCCATGACCTCTCTCATGATCGTCCATCCGCGACGATCACGCTCCGTTTGCATGGAAACACAGCGGTGCCGGACCGGTGCGGGCCGCCTGCGCCGTTCCATGGTTTTTCAAGCATCCCAGCGGGGTATAATCCCCTGCTCCGTCAGATCACGATAGTTCCAACCATCGAGGCCGGGCTCGCTTTCAGGATCTTTGGGCAGGCGGATCAGCTTATAGCTCCAGAAGTACCAGCCCATGCAGCGCTCCTGCGTCAGCAGCTGAGCGTCGCAGAAGGCCCGCATCGCCAGCATGTGTCCCGCCCTGCTCAGACGCTGCCAGTGCTCATTATCCGCCAGCCCCAGAGACCATTCGCCCACAATAATCCGGTGGAACCGACTCGCGCGATCCAGCAGATCCCGACGGTCGATCAGGGCGATTTTCGCATTTTCCTCGGGAGAAAGCGCGTTCAGGCCATCGTCAAAGCACTGATACAGGTGAGTGTCCAGCACCACGTTTTCATAGTCCGGGCCGGTCAGCAGATTTTCCCACTTCTCCAGACGGAAAGAATCGTGGAACACGATCAGGTGTTCTTTCTTCAATATTGCCCGGCATGCCTGGCATGCCCGAATGGTAAAATCACGCACAATCTCAAACGGATTGTCCCAAGAGGGTTCATTGAGCAATTCTATGCCCAGCAGCGCGGAGCGATCCCGATACCGTCTGCAGAGCATCTCCAGCACCTCGATCGTGCGGTCAATATAGGCTGGCTTCTTGTACCAGTCGCAAACGCCGGTTATACCACCGTTATCAAAACCGTTTTGGCAGCCGGGCGCGGTGTGCAAATCGATCAAGATCGTCAGTCCCGTCTTCTCCGCCCAGTCGAACGCCTCGTCCAGGTATTCAATGCAGCCAACGTAGGGCGGGCAGTCGCCAAAAATCCAATGAGGCACGGGAATCCGCACACTGTTCAGCCCCGCTCGTTTGATCCAGCGAAAATCATTCAGGGTAATAAAAGTGTCCCGATGCACCTTAAGGCGCGCCTGCTTTTCTGTATCGTTCAGACATGTGGAAAACGTGGTCTCGTCGAAGCAATCCGCGTTGACGCCGTCGAAAAGAGCCGGATGCATCCATTTTTCCAACACCAGCCATCCGCCAAGATTTACGCCTTTGATCTTTTCCATTGTTCTTCCCCTCTCTCTGTTTTCTGAATCACGCTTCGTCACATGAAACCTCAAATGAAGCTATTCCGTTCATCGCGCGGACAAGCGTTCCAACAGCGCGGCATGCGCTTTATGAAACGCGGGAATATCTTCTGAAAAATCTCCGAACCCCCGCACCACGGCATCCAGAATGTGCCTTTCAACCGTCTCGTCGATCCGTCGCAGCTGCTCCAGCAGTTCAGCGTCCTCCTGGCCTGCCCGCATGGCCTCAAAACGCACGCTGCTCATGGGACGATCCGTATCGGGATAGACGATATGCGTGTCTCCCGGCGGTAATTCCACATCGCCAAGGTTAATGCTCTGGCCCGCCTTGCCGGCAAATGGATCGTCCGTATAATCGTAATAGTTCAGGCCCCAGTGCAGATAGCCGCTCAGTCGATAACGCTGAATCGCCCAATGCATGTAACGCACGCGCAAAACATGCATGTCCAGCGCGCGATTCATATACGCCCCGCCCGGATGACAGCAAGTGTATACCCACAGGTCGTTGCCCAGAACCCGATACTGCTCAAATTGTTCGCGGTTTCTCTCGTAGTAAAAGTTCTTCGGCACCAAAATATCATCCGATCCAAACAAATCCCATGTTTCTACTGCGTCAATCAACGGCACGCCCGGCATGAGCATTCGCACGATACCCGAGAATATGCGATATTCGTTCACACATCCCTCGTGTGGCTCATCCGCCACATGCTGCACGCAGCGGTCCAGCCATCCATTTTTTTGAAGCATGGCCCGGAGCTGCGCAAAATAGTCATGCAAATACCGATAGCCTTCCTCGGAAAGCGCTTTCAGTTCTTCCCCGCCAGCGCGGATGATGAAGGAATTGTCTTCATAATGCCGCCTTTCGATCACCATGGCGCACTCCATGCGGGTAAAGCCCATATCAAAACACATGGCCGCGAACCGTTCCGCCCTGGAAAAATCGAAATGAAAGCATTTCCCTTCCCGCCGGACAGAAACGATCTCCTTATTGATCCAGAAATAATTCTGTCGTCCATGCCGCATCAGTTTGCAATATCGCCTGATGATCTCCCAGTGCGCCTCAGACCAGCGCTCACAGTGATGATAGTCGGCCATGTTGTGAAAGCTGAACCACTGAATCAGGCCAAAGGAAGAAACGGCTGGAACTGTGGCCTTATGAACGCGAAGCGTCAGGGGAACGGAGCAGCTTTCTCCGCCTATTTCCACCGTAAGTCCGAACCGCCATTCCCTCGCCGCGCATTCCGCAGGAATCTCAATCATGCCATACAGTCCGCAGTTGGGATCCTTCCCGTCGTAATATGCGTGATCTCCCCTCAATTCCGCGATGGGATCATACGCCCAGAATGGGGCCTTTCGCACCGTATACCGTTCTGGATTCTCGCCCTCTGTTGCCGTAAATCCGTTTTCTCCTGTATTCTTCTGCACGAATACCTTAATGAGCCGCCGCATGCTGGCTTTCCCGGGAAGAGCGCCTTCCCAATGGCAGCGGATTTCGCCCGCCTCCACATCGGTCAGCAGCAACTGGAAGCAGGCAAAGCTGCCCCGGGGACAATCCAGCTCCACCTTGTCCGCGGCATCGGCACGCCGCATATCGTCGGGAAACAAACGGGCATGCATATCCACAACGCCGTATTTCATCGACTTTCTCCTCTTTCCGCATTTACAAAACGCATGGGCGAACAGCCTCAGATGATCTTCAAGAGCCGTTCACGCAAATCTGCGAAAAAGCTCCCGTCTCTTGGGTACGCTGTCATCGAAATCTTCGCCGGATAGATGGATCGAATCAGCGCCAGTACGTTTTCACGCCCTGCCTTTTTCTCCGCCAGGTGCAGGAGCCTTTCGTCCTGCAACCCCTCGGCGAAGGCATTGAGGCGCAGGCTGGGGGCCGGCCCATCCTGGGCGGGATAAACGGAAAAAGCGTCGCCGGATGGAAAGGCGCGGATGGCGTCCGTGCAGTTAAAGGGATCGATGCGCACCTGCGACTGCTGAGCGTTATAGTGATTGAAACCCCAATGCAAAAAGCCCTGCATATCGTAGACATACATCAGCAGCCCCATCGCCCTTGTCCTGTGCAGCGGCATGGAGAAGAACCGGTTGCTGACCAAATTGGTCTGGCAGCAGCAGTAGTATCCCCAAAGGGGCCGCACGTCCGCCCGGGCGAACGGCTCTATGGCGTCTATTGCCGGCACTGGTGTTGGAACGACGCCTTCTCTGTAAAAGGAGAAATCCGACAGCGCGTCCATGATTTCTACCGGGCCTATCGCCTCCAGAATTATGGCCTTCCCCCGTTCATAGGCCTCCCGGTCGCTCCAGCCGGGCTCATCGGATACATGGAAAACGCATTTTTCCCAATAGTGCTTTTCCTGCGCGTGCGCTTTAAACGCCTTCAGCAGGGCCGTCAGAAAACGCGTAAACCGGGGATCGTCCGAGGGCGTATCCCACCCGAACATCCGCTGCAGACCGGTTTCCGTCTGGGCCACAACCTGCGGCGCCGATCGCGCGCCCCACTGGGAAAACAGGTGGGCGATTTCCAGCTTTTTCATCCCCGCATTCAGGCATATTTCCACATACCGATCCAGCTTTTCAAAGGAGATGTCCCATTCCCCATTATCCAGGCGAACATCCACCAGCTGCACCGTCGTGCGGTATTGCCCAATGGCCGTTTCCAGAGGCGGGGTGAGAAGCGGCGTCAGCATCATATTCACGCCGTACTCTGCGGCCATGGCGACATACCGCTCCGCCAGCGTCCAGAATTCTTCAGACCACAGCGCCACATGATGGGCTTCCGCGATGCAATCCAGATACGTCCAGCACGTATACAGCGTTTCCTGAGGAGGAAGTTCCTTCTCCAGCACATGAAGCACATAGGAAACCCGCGCATGCTCCAGGCCGCTGGCCGCGTCCCGGAGGGAAATGAGCAGATCATAGGCTCCTGCGGGCACGCCGCTCGCGCTATGGATTGTGATAAAGAAACTGCGCCAGCCGCTTTGGCCTGTTATGGGCACGCCGCAAGAAGGGATGTTCAGCATTGGATCCGGAAAAAGCCCAGGCGCCGTCCGCTCATAATACATGTCCGGCTCTGGATAGGCGGGCAGCTCGGAGGGAACCAGCGTCACCTGCCGCACAGACAGGGCGTTTTCCGGCCCTCCGCTGATAACCGGAACGACCGACACGCCTTCATCACATCTGCAGGCAATCTGAAAGCAAAACAATTCGTTTCGCAGCATAACGCCTTCACAAGGTATTGCCTGCGGCTCTGAATCCGGAAAAATCCGTTCCAGGGAGGAACATACACGCGTCTCAAACATTGCTTTTATGCTCCTTTGCATCTATTATTACATTCGAGAATAAAGCGGATTATGAAAACAGCTTCAGCCTGAATGGCGAAAAGCTGGAGGGCTCTCACGAATACGGTATTCCCTTCTCGGAGGCCATCGCGTTCGACAAGCCGACGCGCATCGGCGCGGTCAATGTGCCAAATCAGGGCTACGTTCCCAATCTGCCGCAGGATATGGTCGTTGAAATCCCGGCGCTTGTTGATGGGAAGGGAATTCATCCCATTGCCCAGCCCTCGCTGCCCACCGCCGTGTGCGCCATGATTTCGACCCAGGGCACGATCCATCAACTGATCCTGGAAGCCTATCTGGAAAAATCCAGAAACAAGCTGTTGCAGGCCATGCTGCTTGATCCCACTGTTTCAAACTATAACAACGCCGTGGCTCTGATCAATGAAATGTGCGAACGGCAGAAAGGTATCCTTCCCGAAATGAACTGGTAAGCTCACCGCTGATGCGCAAGCAACCGTCCTCCGACGATCTGTCGCCGTTCGGAGGGCGGCTGCTTGTTTTTTGGTTCTTCACGGAAAGGCGTGGGATCAGGCTTCCCCGCGAGGGGCAATGTCATCAATTTGAGGAGACGCTGAATAATAGCGGCGTTATCCAGGCTTCATTATTGAATCATGCAATACTATGAAGGGCATTGCCGCAAAGCAGGGGGATTACTTGCGTTCATCCACCATCCTCCAGACACTCATGACGCTGGCGTAATCGCCCTTCATGGGCAGCGGAATGCCGATGTTCATCAGCGCGTCGCCGGTCATCCGCCGGCCGTCCTCACACTCATAGACGCCTTCCGGAATGAGTCCGTGCATGCGGAATCGGGGCAGCTTCAGATCCCAGCAGCGCAGTCCGTGTCCGAAAGCGAAGGCGGTGAAGGCCCTGCGATCCCGGCGGACGTACTCGAACACCGCGTAGGGATGTTTGGTTGCGGAGGCCACGCGATAGACGTAAGAATCCTGTAGATCGGAGCGCAGTCGCTTAAAGTCGAGTACCGCTTGGCGCAGCGTCTCCATGTCTTCCTCGGAGGCCGTCAGCAGATTGATGCCGATGCTCATGGAACCGGTCATGCCCCAGTGCACGCGGAAGGGGAGCGGCGTTTTGCGATTGTGGATGTGGTGCGCAGCCGGAGCGATGTTGCCAGCGCCGCCCGCGGTCTTGGGCACAAACAGCATCGAGAAGCCCTCGTGGATGACCATAAGGTCCACCGGATCGGCGTTGTCCGAGCGGTTGATGCGGTCCGCATAGGGCACCATGCCGAAGTCGCTGCGGCCACCGCCGGAGGCACAGTTTTCAAACAGCACGTCCGGGTGCTTTTCGTTCAGGTGCTTCCAGATGGTCATCAGGTTTCGGGTGTAGCGGATGGCCAGACTCTGGCGTTCCTCGACTGGCGCGTCCGGCCAGCCGTTCTCGCTGACATAGCGATTCATGTCCCATTTGAGGTAATCCAGCTGATAGGAATCGATCAGGTCGTCCAGCCAGGCAATGGCCCAGTCGCGCACATCATCCCGGGCCAGATTCAGCACCAGCTGATTGCGCTGAAGGGCCATCGGCCGGGTGGCGGAGTGGATAACCCAATCGGGATGAGCGCGGTACAGGTCGCTGTCGGGATTGACCATTTCCGGTTCAACCCACAGGCCGAACAGCATGCCCCTGTCATGGCAGGCCCTGGATATGACGCCCATACCGTGGGGGAAACGCGCCTTGTCAGGTATCCAGTCGCCTAACCCGGCGCGATCGTTCACACGCTTGGGCATCCAGCCGTCGTCGATCACGAACAGCTCCACGCCCAGCGGCGCGCACTTCTCGATCAGCGCCAGACAGTTGTCCTCCCGCACGTCGAACAGATACGGATACCAGGAATTGTAAATAACCGGACGCACCGCGTGGGCTTTGTCCGTCGCCTTGCCGCGGGGCATCAGATGGTCGAGCTGCCAGTCATAGAGCGATTCGCTCATGTGCTCGAAGCCGCGGTCAGAATAGCCGCCGGTGAACCAAGGCGTCTCGAAGCTTTCGCCCGGCTGAAGCCGATAACTGCTGTCAAAGTCGTTGATGCCGCCCGTCACCGAGACCCGCTTGCCATGCTGCTGCTCAATCGTGATGGCAAAGTCACCGCTCCAATGGAGCAGGCCGAAGAAGACGTCGCCGGCGGTCTCCGTGGACGCGCCGTCCAGGTCGAGGGCAAAGAAGGGAGTCTGCTGCGCGGCGGAGCAGGTAACGCGGTTGTTCTGCAGCACGATGCGGGACTGAGTCAGCATCAGCTGATTGCGGGTGTATTCGCAACCCCAGTCGCCGCTCAGGTGAGTCAGGCGATAGTCCAGGCCGGAGGGCAAGTGCCATGCGGCGCTCTTGAGCGCCATCATCTCCAGCGGCGCGTCGCCCAGGTTCTTCACGACCACCCAACGGCTCAGCAGTGGCAGATCGCCCCAGCCGCGATAGTGCATCTCTACTTCTACAGGATAACAGGCGTCCCGGGCGATAACAATCATGTGATCGCCCTCAATTCGATGCGACTGATAGACGAGGCGCAGGCCACGCTCGCCGTCCGGGTGCAGCGCCCAGAGCACAGGATCACCGTAATCCCACGGCTCGCGCGTGGGCAATTCGAAGTTGAGGCTCTTGCGAGAATCCACGCCCGCCGTGTCGGAGCAGGAGACCAGAACTTCTTCAGCCAGTGGTTTCAGCGACTCAAAGCCGCGCAGCTCTGCACCCCAGTACAGGTGCAGCATGCGGTTGTCATCGGTCAGGCCGAAAGCATAGCTCATGCGGCCGGCATTCAAATGAAATACCTTCAACGACTCGCTGTATTGGATCTTCATCAATATTTATCCTCCACTTCTTGTTCAGCGGTTGATTGCCGGGACAGCTCTCTGCGGTCGCATATCGCTGAGTCCGTCCGCGTCTTTGCCCGCCATTTGCCCTTATGATTTATGACATAGCTTAGCCACAGCGCGAGTCGGCGTCCCAGGCGCCGGCTCGTGCTGTGGAAAACTCCGGTCCGAAGGGCCTCTCTGCATCATTCCAGGATGCCCAGCTTTTTCAGGAAACAGAGCTTAAAGTTATGGGGATCAATGGCTGTTAAGGCTGACGTGGCGCTAAGGCTGCCGGCCTCATCGCCCAATCCCTTTTTGCCGAGGGCGATGATCAGATTGCCCTCGGCGCGGTTGATGGGTTCAACGTCCAGCTCAAAGGGCAGGGGCGCGGGCATGCCGACGCCGAAGTAACCGTAACGATGGGCGGCGGCCAGCTTCGCCTCGCCGGCGGCGACCATCTGAGCGTACATCTCCCGCGCGCGGCCAGTGTTGCCCAGTTTTTCCTCGGACAGCGCGGCGAAATAGGTGATTTCGGTGATCTGGCCCGGCTGATGCGCCGCGGCGTTCCACGCCGCTTTGGCCTTGTCGAGATCACCCAACTGCTCATACAGCAGGCCCATATAATAGTATATATTGGCCTCCTGAGCGCTGTAATGGCGTCCTTCGCCGTAGTTCTCAGGATAGACCAGCGCGGTGTGGAACCATTTCTCCGCCTCGTCGAGTCGGCCGGCCAGATGCGCGCGGCGGGCCATCAGCGTGTATTGCCAGCCGTGGTGCCGGGTGAGTTTGCCTTCGCCGCCTTCGTAGATATTGAAGCGCTTGGACAAAAGCAGCTCCCGGGCGCGCTCGTATTGACCGTCCTGCGTGTACAGAATGATCATGTCCAGGAAACAGTCGTCCCGCTGGCGAACCAGCTCGAAGTGCGCTTCGAGGAAGGCCAGACGCTCCTTCACGGTCAGGCGCAGGTTCTTATACAGCTGGAGCAGCTCGTAGACGATGCGGGCGTTGTCGGGAGAGAGCGACAGCGCAAGCTCCAGATGCGCGCGGGCCTGATCGGGCTTTTCCATGTGATCGTATTCCGCCTGAGCCAGATTGCGCCAGGTAATGGCATAATCCGGATTGAGCCTGCCGCTTTCTTCCCAGGCGGCGACGGCGGATTCATAATTTCTGCGATCATAGTACAGGCAGCCGAGCAGATACTGCGCCTGCCAGTCGCCGGAGAAAGCCTTCAGTACGGCGATGTCCTCCAGGCGATTGGGGAAGCAGAGGCGCAGATCAACGTGTTCCGGCGAGCCGCCCGCGACATAGGCCCGATAGTAGCAAATCATCTGATCCGCCGCCGTGCAGGTGGACAGAACGCGATAAGCTTCGCCGCTCAGCCCGGCGCGCATGAAGTCCAGCGCCGCGTCGATCACGTCCTGAGGGCGGGAGGCGATGAAGGGATTCACCGGCGTACCGTCCAGCAGCCACAGCGCGTAGCGGGCGAATGTATCCTGAGGCGCGTCCGCGAGCACCTGCTTCAGCCGCGCGGTATCCCGGGTCAGGTAGCCCAGCAGCGTGCCGGCGGCGAAGTGATGGGCGTTGGTGAGCAGCGCCTCGGTCAGGTGGGCGACGGCGCGGTCCGAATCGCTGCGGGCGCAGTCGATGCAGCCCATCTCGTACAGGCACGCGCTGCGCCAGCCATACTGCCACGAGGCGGCCGCGAAGAGATCGTAGGCGGCATCCAAATGCCCGAGCAGCCGCTCCAGACACGCCTTTTGATAGATGGGCTCCGGATCGGCCGGGTTGTCGTTGCGCATTTTCAACCGGGCGATGGCCCTGTCCAGATACTTCCGCGCGGCCTCAAAATCGCCCCGGTTCATCATGGAACGGCCCATGGCATGATTGCAGCGCAGATCGTTGGGATCGCGCCGGAGCGCTTCGAGGTAGTAGTCCTCGGGGACATAGGTGTGATGCTTGTACTGCTCGAGGTGCGAGCCGTGAAGATACAGCTCTTCCAGGCTGTCCACGTCAGCCGGCTCCGGCGGGATGGGGCGGGCGGAGGGCTTCTCGCGGACGCCTTTGGGCGCGGGCTGATAGGCGATCAGCAGCCGTCCGGACTGGGAGAAGAGCCGGACGCGAACGTCGGTCTCAATCGTTCCCGTCGTGAGATCGACGTCCAGCAGAGCGGGATGATCGGGATCGACGTCGAAGGTCGTCTCAAACACCGGCTCGTCGTCCACGGTGACGAGCGCCCGGGCGCCTTCCTGCTTCTGAGTGGTGATAAAGCCCAGCTTTAACTTGGCTCCTTCGAGTTCAAAGGACAGGGCGGCGTCGCGAGAGGCGTTTTTGGCGGGGCCCATGCCGCTGATGGGATACCATACCGTGGTGAAGCGCTTGGTTTCGCCGGGCATGATGTAGGTGAAATCCGGCTGGTTGTCGGTAAACACGCCGGTCATCAGTTCAATGTAGCGGTCGCCGTTGTCGGTGAGATTGGCGCACCAGGCGCGGCCGAAGTCGCCGTCGCCCCATGTCCACATCTTTTTGCCGACGGAATAGTGATGATCTGAAACAGTCACCGTGCCGGCGTTTGCCGCAAAGTCATAGCCGCCCAGGAAATCCATGTCGCTTTGGCCGCGCATGACCATGACGGACGTCGGGAGTTTGATATTGCTGAACCATGTGGCGTCGGTGCCTTCTCCGTAGTCGAAGGGCCGCGCGGTCTCATACACGCCCTTCATGACCGGAAAGGAGATGACCGCGCGCCGGTCGTGGTCGTTGCCATACGCCACGTCCGGCGGGAAAGTGGCTTTGTATTTCTCGTGCACGCGCACGGCCAGATTGTTCCACCACATGAAGGGCAGGGGCTGGTCGGTACGGTTGTAAATGACGGCCGTTGCCTCCACCAGAGAGCTGCCGGGATAGACCGTGATACCCACCATGCCGCGCATGCGATAGAACGGATCGGCTTCGCCCATCCAGCAGGTCTTTGAACCGTCGGGATTGTCGCGCAAGGTGGCCTCGGTGGGCATAAAGGTGGTGGGGCGATGGTGCTGCGGCCAGTTGAATTCCACGCCGCCGGATACCCACGGCCCGGCCAGGCCTACCATGGCGGGCTTGATGCAGACGTTTTTGTAAATGAATTCATAGCCGTTGACATTCTGCGTGGCGCCGTGGATTTTTCCACCCAGTTCCGGCAGGAGTTCGACGGTGATATATTCGTTGGACAGCGTCACCATGTCGTACTCTTTGTCCACGGGCGTGTTGCTCAGCCGATCCACATAGGGAATCGGGTAAACCCGGCCCGTCGCGCCCTGATACGCCTTCTTTTCCAGAAAAAACGGCAGTTCATTGGGAGCGCCGGGCACGTAAGTGGGGATCTTTCGCCATTCGCGCTTCATATTGACAGACACCGGTAATCCACTCCTTTTCGCACAGCAATCTGTATCGGCATCATTATAGCATCGCCGCGGCGGGGCCGTCCATGGATTCATCAATTGACTTGGACAAAACAACCCAACAATTCTTGAGTTTTTCAAAATTTGTGGTATGATTAAACAGACGGGATGGATGAGCGGACGATCTGGGGGAAGGACAGGATGGAGAGTTTGATATTGACAAATATCGTGCTGGTGCACCGGTTCATATCTGCGCCCGGATGGTTCAGCGCGGAATATGCCCTCGCACGCCATCATCACGGCATTGTATATGCCATCGATGGCTGTGCGGAGTATCGCCTGAGCGACGGCTCATCCTTTCTTTTGCGCAAGGACGAGTGCCTCTATATTCCGCGCGGTCAGGCCTATACCGTGCGATGCACGTCGGAAGTTCCGTTTACCCACATGACGGTGAATTTCGATCTCTATGGCAATCAGGCGATCTACGCGCGGATTGTGAGGCGGGATTTGACGCTGCTGCCACATTTTGAGCAGCTGTTCGCGGCATTGGTGCGCTGCTGGGAGACCAGACACCTAGGCTACCGTGAGCGCTGTCTCGGCATGATGTACGAGATGATCTACCTGTTCAGGCGGGAAGTGCAGTCGCCGCCCAGGCAGCACGATCAGCGGCTGCGCCCGGCACGCGCGTATCTGGACGATCACTTCTGCGAGGACTTTTCACTGGAGCTGCTTCCGGACATGTGCGCGCTGTCGCCGACGTATTTCCGCCGCCTGTTCCGAAAAGTGTTTGGTGAGTCGCCCGCCGAGTATCGATGCAGGCTGCGCATCGCTCTGGCCGAGGATTTGCTGCTGAGCGGCCAATACAGCGTCAGTGAGACGGCGCAGCTGTGCGGATACCCCGATCCCGCCTATTTCAGCCGCATATTCAAAAAGGAAACGGGAGAGAGCCCCTCACGATTTGGACGGGCAGACCGAAACAGCCATGATTCGGAGAAAGGATGAGTTTATGAATCGCAGGATATCGCTGATGGCGCACGGATACGAGGCGTGGATCGACGCCGGTCACGGAGGCAGTCTCATTCGGCTGGCGCGTCCCGATTTGGGCGCGGAGAGCCTGCGCACGCCGCCGGCGGACGCTGAACCGGAGAACCCCTTCCTTTATGGAACGCCTCCGCTGCTCCCGCCGAATCGGATTGAGGGCGCCGCGTTCACCTTCCGGGGCAGGCGGCAGACGATGCCTGTGAACGAGCCGTCCACAGGCTGTCAGCTCCACGGCGCGTTGCACGGCATGCCAATGGAAGTAACGCGGCAGACGGAGGATGCCGTAAGCCTGCGCTTTGCCGCGAAATCGGGCGAATATCTCAATTTGACCTACGCGTTTGAAGTGAATCTGCGCTATCAGCTGAGCGGGCAGGGCATCGCGCAAGAGGTATCGATCACGAATCAGGGCGACGAACCCATGCCCGCCGGCATCGGCTGGCACACGACCTTTCAGATTCCCTTTGTGGCCGGTTCCGAGCCGGAGAACGTCCGGCTGCGGCTGAGCGTCGGCCGGGAATATCTCAGGAACATGGAAACTTTCCTGCCCACATGGCAATGGGTTGATGATTCTGTCGATCGCCGCAGGCTGGAGGCGGGGGAAATCACGCCCTGCCAGGAGACGTTCAGCCGGCACTTTCGCCAAACAGCGCCCCATCGCATGGTGCTGACGGACATCCGGGTCGGCGTGCGCATCGTCTATGACACGCCGCAGTATGACTTCTGGATGCTGTACAACGGCGGGAACAGTGAGTTCGTCTGCGTGGAGCCGCAGAGCTGGGTCATCAACGCACCGCATGCGCCCTGGCCGGAACAGGAGACGGGTCTTGTCGCCCTAAAACCCGGAGAAACCGCGCGATATGCCGCCAAAATTTCAATTGAAAAGCTATATAAGGAAGCGAGATAAAAAGCCTCTTTTGCGCTCACTCTTTCCCTGGTTTTACATTTAAAAACCCTGCACTTCGCTTGAAATGCAGGGTTTGTCAGTAATCTGTGTTGGAGAAGCTCCCGCTTCTCCAACACCTTCTTTTGATCCCGGCGACGTCCTACTCTCCCGGGCCGTTCCCAGCCAAGTACCATCAGCGCTCAGAGGCTTAACTTCTGTGTTCGGTAT
>Ga0208297_1000524_pt1 | contig 72085 bp, 66 predicted proteins | sample LMS_cellobiose_e_FD_187367 | JGI IMG/M metagenome (GOLD analysis project Ga0208297, IMG submission 187367) | Rumen-fistulated moose microbial communities from Alaska, USA - LMS_cellobiose_enrichment (SPAdes) (version 2) | ecosystem: Host-associated > Mammals > Digestive system > Stomach > Rumen...
GGTGCCAACCAATGAGGAACTGGAAATCGCCATGACCACAGTGCGCCTGACGGCCAAAAAATAAACGCCGCGGACATCCGCCATGCAGAGCGGCTCCGGTTTTATGCCGGAGCCGCTTTTTTTGTATGCAGAAGCCCTGCGCTTTCTGCATATAGCTTTCTGGCGGCGGGTTTTGTGTACGGAGAGAATAATCGGGCATCAGGGAAATACTGTAAAACATAAATTGACAAATAATAAATAAAGATGTATTCAATCTTCAACACCTCAAAAAAGGAGGGCATGTGACGAAAAACCGATACAATCTTGTCGATGAGGCATGGATACCCGTCGCCACCAGAGGCAGGGTATCCCTGAGGCAGGTCTTCGAAGATTCAGACCTTCCCGCCCTGGGCGGAAACCCGATGCAGATGATCGCCGTGCTCAAACCGCTTCTCGCGGTGGCGCAGGCGGCGGCCACGCCCCGGGATGACGGCGAGTGGCTGGCCATGGGTGCGCAGGGCATGGCGCAGAAGTGCCTTGTCTACCTCAAGGCGCATCACGACGACTTCTGGCTGTATGGCAGCCGGCCTTTCCTTCAGCTTGAGGCATGCACCGGAGCGGAACGCAAAAGCTACGGCACAATACTGCCGGAAGTGGCGTCCGGGAACACGACGCTGGTCACCGGTTTCCAGATTGAACCGGAGCTTGACGACGCGGAAAAGGCGCTCGCGCTGCTTGTGGAGCTGTGCCTCGGCCTCGGTGGGAAAAAAGCGGACAGCCGTCTGGTGCTCAGCTCCGGCTACGAGAAAAAGGCAAGCGCCTGCGCCGGCCCCGCCCTGTGTTACAAGGGGCTGCTTCATTCATTTCTGCTGGGGAAGAACGTGATCGAGACAGTGTGGTTCAACATGCTTACGCAGGAAGATATCGACAGCCAGAAACAATGGGAAAACGGCCTTGGCACGCCCCCGTGGGAGGAGATGCCCCGGGGAGAAAACGACGAGACGGCCGTAAAGCTGCGGGCCAGCCTGATGGGCAGGCTTGTCCCCATGGCGCGGTTCTGCCTTCTGGAGGACGAAGGCATCCGCTTTACCGAGGGGATCGTCCATCCTGATTACCAGTCCTTCATGGTGGATCCTTCCATGTCCATGGACGCCTCAGAGAAAAAGCCGAAAATGCTGTGGGCGGACCCAGAAAAGCGCCCGTGGCGGGAGCTTCCGGCCCTCCTTTCATTCCTTGACAGCCAGGATGTGGAATCTGGATTCCTTTGTCTGGGGCTGCAGAAGGGCGTGGCCAGAGCAAGGAAAAGCGGGCTGGAAAGCGTGGGCGTCTGGAGCGGAGGCGTGCGCGTCAGCAGCCAGGCCGGCGAGCAGTTCCTTTCCGGCGGCGACGACATGGTTGCCTCGGAAGTCTGGCTTGCGTGCAATGACCTTAGCTCCACATGGTTTCGCGCTTTCAGCGGGGCGATGGGGCGCCTTGATAAGACGGCGTCCGGCCTGTACAGCGCGGTCAACGGGTACTGGAAGGCAACGGGCATGGACAGGCAGAACGACGACCGTGCGCGGGCGGTTTCCGGCCGGTTCTGGCAGATGGTCGAACCGCTGGCGCAGGATATCATCAGGGATTGTGAAAACAGCGGGGCCATGGAAGCGCTGTTTCGTCGCTGTCAGGCCATCGCGTCCGGCCTGTATGACGAGGCCTGCCCGCATGGCACGGCGCGCCAGTTTGAGCAATGGGCGCGGCATCGCCCCTTTGCATGGAGGAAGTCATGAAAGAGGAAAAAAAGTCCCGGTATTTCCACCTGATAACCTGGATACAGGACAGGCTTGGCGCCAGCCCGAAAATCAGGGACAGCGGCCGTATCGCCCGTCTGAAGCGGGCGGACAATCCCGCTCTCGCCTGTCAGGCGTGGGATATTCTGTTCACGCTCGGTGTCAGGGAGAAGGATTTTCTGCCGTGCTGTACCGTCGCCGCCGCCATGTGCCGGCTGGGCAGTGAAAAGGACGGGGATGCCTCCCTTGGCCTTGCGCTCGCATCCTGCTTTGAGAAAGACGCCGACAAGGAGCTGGGCGGACGGCGTTTGCGCCGTCTGCTTGCCTGCTCCAGCGTGGAAGAACTGTGCGCGGTGCTGCGCCCCGTTTTCGCCTATATTTCTGCAAAAGCCCGCCGGAAAGTGTGCTTTGCCCAGTTGCTCGACGAGATCATCGCTTTTGGTGTCCCGGAGCGTCAGGAACAAATCAAATTGCGCTGGGCCAGGGATTTCTGGAAAATAGCACAACCGGAAGATTGAGGTCTGCCATGGCGATTCTTCATCAATACCTTCTGAGCCTGGCGGATTGCCGGGCGCTGGGACTGCGCGACACGTACTCGCTGCACCGCATCGTGTACAGCCTGTTTTCAGATGTGCGCGCGGGTGGGGAAGGCTCAAGCGGCATCCTTTACGCCGACAAGGGCAGCTGGCGGCAGAAACGCCGCCTGCTTATCCTCTCTGATCGCGCGGCGCTCAGGCCCGCGTGCGGCGAACTTGCCTCAAGGGAGCTGCCTGCGGCCTTCTTTGAATTTCCACATTACCGCTTTGAAATCATTGTCAATGCTGTCAGGCGCAATGCCAAAAGCGGCAAACGCGAACCCGTGCGCGGACGCGAGGAGGCGGGGCGCTGGTTCGCAGAGAAAGCGCCGCAATGGGGCTTCCTGTCGGATCCGGCGGGCCTGCAGGTCGCGGACATCACGGCCGACTGCTTCGTCAAGGACGGAATGCCGGTCACGCTGAACAAGGCACGCATCACGGGCACGCTTTCAGTCAGCGACAAGACGCGTTTCCTCGACAGCTTTTTTCGCGGCATTGGACATGGCAAGGCGTTTGGCTGTGGTCTGCTTCAGCTTGCTCCGCTTGTTTTTTAACCTTCGCATGAGGAAAAACATATGAATACACTCAAAGGCATCCGCATCGAATTCCATATCCTTCAGTCGTTCCCTGTTACCTGTCTGAACCGCGACGACGTCGGCGCGCCGAAAAGCGCCATCGTGGGCGGCGTACCGCGCGCCAGGGTCAGCTCGCAGTGCTGGAAGCGGCAGATCCGGCTCCAGCTGCATGAGCTTGGCCTCAAGACGGCCCTGCGCACCAAACAGGTGGAAGAGGTGCTGCTCAGGGCCTGCCTCGCCAGAGGCGCGGACGAAGCCAAAGCCGCGCCCTTTGCCAAGGCCGTCGCCGAAACGCTTGTGGATAACACGCTGCTGTTTTTCTCGGAAAACGAAGCCGCCGCCTTCGCCGAGGCGGCCCTGGCCTTTGACTTCAAGGCCGAGGCCGTTATTGTGAATAAGAAAGGCCTGACAAAAGCTTTTAAGGATATCCATAAAGAACACTTCAACCCCGCCGTTGACGGCGTTGATATCGCCCTGTTCGGGCGCATGGTGGCGCAGGCCCCGGAACTGAATGTGCAGGCGGCCGCCAGCGTCGCCCACGCCATCTCCACTCACCGCGTGGACAGCGAAGTTGAATTCTTCACGGCGGTTGACGACGATCCCATGGGCATCATCACCCAGGGATCCGCTCACATGGGCAGCTTGGAATACAACTCCGCTACCTATTACCGCTATGTCAGCCTCGATCTGGGCCAGCTTGCCGCAACGCTGGGTGGCTTTGGCCTTGCCGACGCGGTTTCCGCCTTTGTCAAGGCGCTGTATCTGGCGGTGCCTTCCGCCCGCCAGACCACCCAGACGGGCCTGCGCCTGTGGGATTATGCGCGGGTGTTGGTGCGCAGAGGGCAGGGCATGCAGGCCAGCTTTGAAACGCCGGTGAGCCCCGCCTATCCGCAGGGCGGTTATCTCAAAACCAGCATCGACAGACTTAACAGCGAACTCGAGCGGCAGGAAAAACAGGCGGGTTCCCTGTATGGCAAACAGGCCGCGTATACCTTTGGCGACGCCAATGCCGAGATGTCCATTGACACCCTTGCCGAAGAGCTTGCCTCCTTCGTGCGTCCCTTTGAGGCGACGGCATGAAAAAGCTGCTCTTATGGCTGGAAGCCCCCCTTCAGGCATGGGGAGCGGATTCCCGTTTCGGGAGGCGCGATACGCTGCCTTTTCCCACGCGTTCCGGCATACTCGGCATGTTGTGCTGCGCGATGGGACGGGGCGATGAACAGCGCGAATGGCTGGCCGCCATGAAAGGCCTTGACCAGACTGTAGTGGCCTATGCCCGGGAGAAAAAAAATAAAGAAGCCCTGCGCCAGCCGCTGCTGCGCGATTTCCACATGATCGGCAGCGGATACGACAGGAACGATAATTGGCAGGATATGCTCATCCCCAAAAAAGCCGACGGAACACGCCCGGTTGGCGCGGGAACAAAGCTGACCCACCGCTATTACCTGCAGGACATGGCCTTCGCCTGCGTCCTTGATGTGCCGGACGCCCTGTGCGGAGAGCTTGAGCGGGGGCTCGCGGCGCCGGTCTGGCCCGTCTTTCTCGGGCGCAGGGCCTGCGTCCCCACCGACGTCATCTTCCGCGGTTTCTTTGACGGCGAAGACAGCGCGTTTGCCTGCGCAGCGGACATCGCCGCCGAAAAAAAACGCAAGGCCATCTTCAAGGTCCTTGGCGGCAGGCATGATGAAGGAACGGTGATGACCCTCAACGATGTGCCGCTGTGTTTCGGACTGCGCAAGCGGTTTGAAGAGCGGCTGGTGACGGTTGCGGAGATTGAGCCCCCGGAAGATCCGTCCCGCGCGGGGGAAGAGGAGGAGAGCGCCGGGGAGAGCAGCGAAGCTGAACGGAAAACGGGAAGGTACTCGGCGGATCCCGCGCCGTGACCGGGGAAAATCCGTCTCCCTGAGCAGAGGGAAAGGCTTCCTGTCGCACCCGCGCGTAAAGGGCTGCTGAACCCCCCTTAACTACGGGGTAAGGGCCGCTTTTCGGCGGCTCTTTCCCTATAAGTTCAAGCCGGAGGCTCTATGGACGAAAACTCCGCGGACGGGCAATGGAAACGGGAATACCAGCGCCTTTTCATCCCGGTGCAGCGTGAAACACTCCCCCGGGTTTCCGACAAATACCCTTTTCTGTATCTGGAACGTGGTCGCCTGGAAATTGACGACAGCAGCCTGAAATGGATAGACGCCACAGGCGCGTGCATCCGCATTCCGGCAGCAACCATAGCGGCGCTTCTCCTCGGTCCGGGGACAAGCGTCACCCATGAATCCATAAAAACAGCAGCCGCGGCAAACTGCTCCATCTGCTGGGTGGGAGAGGACAGTCTGCTTTTTTATGCCGCCGGCTTCTCTCCCACAGCCAATACCCGCAACATCATCCGTCAGGCGCGGCTTGCCTCCCATCCTGAATACTCGGTGGAAATCGCGCGGGCGTTTTTCGCGAAACGCTTTCCGGACGCAGATCTTTCCTCCCGTTCCCTGCAGGAAATGATGGGGATGGAGGGCCTGCGGGTACGCAAACTCTATGAGGATAAAGCCCGGCAGTACAACGTCGGCTGGAAAGGACGCCAGTTCACCCCCGGTAAATTTGAGCTGAGCGATGTGACCAACCAGATACTGACAGCATGCAACGCCGCGCTGTACGGCATCCTGTGCTCATGCGTGCACAGCCTCGGCTATTCGCCGCACATCGGCTTTATCCATTCGGGAAGCCCCCTCCCGTTCATCTATGACCTCGCGGACCTGTATAAAGGCGAACTGTGCATTGATCTCGCCTTCTCTCTTACCCTCTCAATGGCGGGGAGCTATAACAAATACAGAGTGTCAGAGGCGTTCAGGAAGCGCGTCCTCGAGATGAGGCTCCTGGAAAGGATTCCATCAGATATCGAAGAATTGATAGGAGAAAAAATTGGTCGTCGTTATCGCAAATGACCTGCCCGCGGCCGTGCGCGGACGGATGAAACTGTGGTTTATCGAGCCAAGAGCCAACGTTTTTATCTCCGGCATCAAGGATTCTGTGGCCGACAGCGTTATTGGTTATCTGCTGAAAAGCTGCCCTTCCCAGAGCGGGCTGATGGTTTTTCAACGCAAATCCGAAGCCCCCGGATACGCTATCTATGGCAAAGGAGATGTGCGGCGCAGACTGACGGAGATATCAGGCCTCCAGCTTGTGTGTGAAAAAGACGGCTTTCTGCTTGACGAGCAGGGAAAAAGTCAATAATTTCTCAGTGTCTTCCCCACGCCCGTGGGGGTGTTTCCCTCGCAACCTGTAGCCACGTCTTAAAACCTTTGTCTTCCCCACGCCCGTGGGGGTGTTTCCACGTTCGGGGCAAGAATCAGACGAAGCGAAAGGTCTTCCCCACGCCCGTGGGGGTGTTTCCGGGCATATCTCCAGCCTTAGCGGCCGGGAAACGTCTTCCCCACGCCCGTGGGGGTGTTTCTTATATACAATATTTGACATTACAATTGACAAAGTCTTCCCCACGCCCGTGGGGGTGTTTCTGCCGCTTATCCATTGTCACTTCTCCATTGTTTGTCTTCCCCACGCCCGTGGGGGTGTTTCCGAAGCTTTCAGAACGCTTGTAGCCCGTCACGGGTCTTCCCCACGCCCGTGGGGGTGTTTCCTTCTTTTATAAACTTTATATAGCATACAGTCTGTCTTCCCCACGCCCGTGGGGGTGTTTCTAAAACGTTGACAAGGTATCTAAGTAAGCTAACGTCTTCCCCACGCCCGTGGGGGTGTTTCCATCTCAAAAGAGGGGACAGGGGCCAGAGGCGCGTCTTCCCCACGCCCGTGGGGGTGTTTCCCATGAATTAGCTGCGCCACTGTCAGAAGCAAAGTCTTCCCCACGCCCGTGGGGGTGTTTCTAAGGATAGCCGGCCGCGAATCTTTATGCCTCTGTCTTCCCCACGCCCGTGGGGGTGTTTCCTCGTACCCCTTGGAGATGGAGTTTACGGCTGCGTCTTCCCCACGCCCGTGGGGGTGTTTCCCAGCGGATTGGCGCGATACAGGCGCTCCAGCAGTCTTCCCCACGCCCGTGGGGGTGTTTCTAAACTGCCCATCCAGCAATACTTCCGCCGGCGGTCTTCCCCACGCCCGTGGGGGTGTTTCTGCGCTCCCAGATCTGCGCGAGCTTGGCGCGCGGTCTTCCCCACGCCCGTGGGGGTGTTTCCCGCGGACAAGTAGGTGGGATTTACCCCCAGCAGTCTTCCCCACGCCCGTGGGGGTGTTTCCGCAACGCGCCACCCGTCCCCCACCCCGCGCCGGTCTTCCCCACGCCCGTGGGGGTGTTTCTTCCCCATCACGTCATCAATGATCGCCTGCACGGTCTTCCCCACGCCCGTGGGGGTGTTTCTATTCTGGGTTCTGCGACACGAGCAGCCAGCCCGTCTTCCCCACGCCCGTGGGGGTGTTTCTTTTGCCATAGCTACATCCCGCCGTTGACAATGGTCTTCCCCACGCCCGTGGGGGTGTTTCTAAAATAGGCGCAGGCGCGTTCAACCAGCTCTCGTCTTCCCCACGCCCGTGGGGGTGTTTCCCAGCACCGCGGGAGCAGCATCCGCACAGCATTGTCTTCCCCACGCCCGTGGGGGTGTTTCCTTCGCTGTTTTTTTGTTTTTCTTTAGTTCCTGAGTCTTCCCCACGCCCGTGGGGGTGTTTCCGACCCTGACGACATGAAGCGTTTCCTGAACGAGTCTTCCCCACGCCCGTGGGGGTGTTTCTGCGCGCCGAAGGACACGCGACGCGGGACAAGGGTCTTCCCCACGCCCGTGGGGGTGTTTCGATACTATATGTACGAGTGGCAGGCATATCCCAGTCTTCCCCACGCCCGTGGGGGTGTTTCCAACAGGCGGAACGTAGACCGCCAAAGGAGAGAGTCTTCCCCACGCCCGTGGGGGTGTTTCTAATCTGCTTACTGGCGCGAGACTTTCTCCTGAGTCTTCCCCACGCCCGTGGGGGTGTTTCCTCGTGCAGCGCCTTGAGCGCGTGACGGCTTTCGTCTTCCCCACGCCCGTGGGGGTGTTTCTTTCAGGCAATACTGCCCTTCCAGAGCGTATTGGTCTTCCCCACGCCCGTGGGGGTGTTTCCTCCTGTTGCGCGTTCAAGCGCTGTTCACGGCAGTCTTCCCCACGCCCGTGGGGGTGTTTCTTGATGGGCCTGTGTATCATGCAACGAAATCAAGTCTTCCCCACGCCCGTGGGGGTGTTTCTATTGTCCAGCGCCGCCCCGGCTTTCCGGGTGTGTCTTCCCCACGCCCGTGGGGGTGTTTCTGGCTGTTCCGGCGTGGATTGCCGTCCCGAGCTGTCTTCCCCACGCCCGTGGGGGTGTTTCCAGCACGTTGAAAGACTCCCGGGAAGAGTGGTGGTCTTCCCCACGCCCGTGGGGGTGTTTCCGCGGTAGCGGCGCGGATCGAGAGACAAGCCTTGTCTTCCCCACGCCCGTGGGGGTGTTTCCCATGGCATCATACACACTGGACGGACTGACTGGTCTTCCCCACGCCCGTGGGGGTGTTTCTCCCGTGTAGACGCGCGAAGGCAGCGCGTTATAGTCTTCCCCACGCCCGTGGGGGTGTTTCCAACGCTGTCAGGGTCAAGAGCTTTCATGTAGCGTCTTCCCCACGCCCGTGGGGGTGTTTCCACGAAAAGGATGATTATCGCTTGATAAAGGAAGTCTTCCCCACGCCCGTGGGGGTGTTTCTACGCGAAGCGGTTTCGCGAGGGCTTAGTGAGAGTCTTCCCCACGCCCGTGGGGGTGTTTCCAGGGAAAAGCGCGTTGATGGCAAGCCCGCCAGGTCTTCCCCACGCCCGTGGGGGTGTTTCCAATTCCGCGCCATGGTAGCACGCCATGGCTTAGTCTTCCCCACGCCCGTGGGGGTGTTTCTTTACAGACATCTATTATGGGGCAGCCGATGCCGTCTTCCCCACGCCCGTGGGGGTGTTTCTATCAGATTATTATTGTAGAATTGGATTTTGTAGTCTTCCCCACGCCCGTGGGGGTGTTTCCTTTTTTCCCTTCGGCGTAGTATGCACGATACCGTCTTCCCCACGCCCGTGGGGGTGTTTCTTTACAGACATCTATTATGGGGCAGCCGATGCCGTCTTCCCCACGCCCGTGGGGGTGTTTCTATCAGATTATTATTGTAGAATTGGATTTTGTAGTCTTCCCCACGCCCGTGGGGGTGTTTCCTTTTTTCCCTTCGGCGTAGTATGCACGATACCGTCTTCCCCACGCCCGTGGGGGTGTTTCTACGTCAGCAAAGGGGCCAGCCGGACGATGAAGGTCTTCCCCACGCCCGTGGGGGTGTTTCTGGCGCGCCATTCGTTCCCAGCGTTGATGGCCTGTCTTCCCCACGCCCGTGGGGGTGTTTCCTTTCGGCGTCGGCGCGGCGCGTGACGATGATTGTCTTCCCCACGCCCGTGGGGGTGTTTCCTCGATATCCGCGGAATTGGACATGGATCCGCCGTCTTCCCCACGCCCGTGGGGGTGTTTCCAGGGTAGGATGAAGTCAACAAAGAGATAGAGAGTCTTCCCCACGCCCGTGGGGGTGTTTCCGTGCATTGAAGCGGTCAGTACGGGTAGACATAGTCTTCCCCACGCCCGTGGGGGTGTTTCTTTTATATACGCCAAAAGGCGGCGGCAGCGGCGTCTTCCCCACGCCCGTGGGGGTGTTTCCGTCTGTCTGGAGAGGTTCGACAGTTACAGATGGTCTTCCCCACGCCCGTGGGGGTGTTTCTTCCTCGAAAGGCATAGTCAGGCTTTTAAAGAGGTCTTCCCCACGCCCGTGGGGGTGTTTCTTTAGGTTTAGGGTGGCCATCTCAAAGCCAAAAGTCTTCCCCACGCCCGTGGGGGTGTTTCTCATAGTGTGTTCTCCATAAGTTAAAAGGTTAGGTCTTCCCCACGCCCGTGGGGGTGTTTCCGACAGGCCTAACCTGTAAGCGGCTTCGTATGTGGTCTTCCCCACGCCCGTGGGGGTGTTTCCAACGCTCCGCTTGCTCCGCAAACCGTTGATATGTCTTCCCCACGCCCGTGGGGGTGTTTCTCCAGCTTGCCGTCGGCGTAGGCATCCTGATTTGTCTTCCCCACGCCCGTGGGGGTGTTTCCAGGGCTCGCTGACCCCGGGCGCTCACGCGGCTGTCTTCCCCACGCCCGTGGGGGTGTTTCCTTTGCCCTTTGTCAAAAAATTTGGAACATTTTGTCTTCCCCACGCCCGTGGGGTATTTCCTTTGCGTTGCGGGTCTCCGGGGCGCAGGGCGCTCCGCCGCGTTCGGAGGTCCTGAAAGCGTAAGACCGGAGTGCACACTGCCGGCGCCCTCAGGGGCGGGCAGGCCTGTCATTCCGGATTCTTCCGCATGGTATCCCGCAGTTCCATGGCGGAGCGCTTGAGCCAGTTGCGTCCTGCCATGGGCAGGATTTCCTGCGAGAGAACCTCCAGCGCCTCGGCCTTCATCCGGCGCGCGGCTGCGGAATGTTCCGGACCAAGGCGCAGGAGCCAGTCGCAGAGCCGGCAGGTCCAGCGCCAGTCGCCTTCGGCAAGCGCCGCTTCGGCCTGCCGGGCAAGCGCCGCCGCTCCGCCGGCAAGCCTGGCCATACGTTCGGCCTCCTCGGCGGGAGCCAGCGGGACGACATTCGTCGCATTGCCGTCGAACCAGCCAAGCCTGGCGACATAGATTTCGCGCACAGCCCAGGGCACGGAGCCGTAGAACTCGCCAAGATTGGGGTCGTCCGCAAGCTCTTCCGGCAGGCGCACCGTGCAGGCAAGTTCGTCCGGTCCCAGTCCCTGGTCCATGCCCTTGAGCGTTTCGGCGACCACGTGCTCGATGGCGCCGGCGCAGCGTTCGAAGGCCTGCCGCACGGCCTGCCTGCCTTGAAGAACCAGATTGTGCCCGCATACGGCTGCCTCCGGCTCCAGGTCGAGCAGCCGGCGTATGCCTGCGGCCCAGCGTCCGGCCTGGCGCCAGCTGCCACCCCGCAGGGGATAAATATTGGGGAAGGCGCCGTAGACGGCGTCGCCCGAGAAGAGCACGCGGCTTTCCGGCAGGAAAACTTCTATGTGGTCGTCGGTTTCGGTTGGAATGGTGAACAGGTCGACGGCAAGGCCGTCGGCATAGAGGCGCGTGCATCCTTCGAAAACCTGACGGGTGGGCTCGAGCAGCGGGCCTGCACCCCCGCCGGCGAAGCGGGGAAGCAGGGAGTTCGGCGTGTATTCGGCATCGGGGATGCCTGCACCGAACTGTCGGCCTGCCCGCACCTGCATGATCCGTTCAAGCCCCCTGCCGGCGCGGCCTTCGCTGCCGAAGGCATGGTGGCCCCACACAGGCACTTCCCGCCCCTCCGCCTCCTCGAGAAAGACGGAGCCTCCTCCTCTGTGGTCGGGGTGGCTGTGCGTCAGGAAAATGCCCTGAAGCCTGCCCGGCGCAAAGTGCTTGATTTCGGCAAGCGCGTCCCGGACGCCGGGCAGATCGTCGCCCGCGTCGACCAGAAGGAAGCCGTGCGCAGTCCTGACGGCCGCGAAGTTGGAGGAGCTGTAGCCGGTGAAGGCCAGAACGTCTGGATGCGGCCGGACAATCCGGCGGGCGAGAGGCTTGTGCCGCACGCCCTCAGGGACGGCGAAGCCGGGATAGGATGCGAAAGTCATGCCTGCCTCCTTGGCGGCCCCAAAAGCGCCCCGTCCCGGAAGGCGGGGCGGGGAGCTAAGGCAAAGAGAGAGTGCTATATGGAGCGGAGGAGTGGCGCCGCTAGTTGCAGATGACCACGCCGGTCTGGAAGATCCTGTCTTCCACGAGCACCTTCACCTCGCACTTGCCGGCGGGTAGGCTGCTCTTGCTGATGTTCATTTTGATGACGCGGTCGTCGTCCTCAAGGTAGGCGCCGGAGCACATGGCAAGGTAGTTCACAGCCGCGGTGTTGATGAAGTAACCCTTCTTTTCGCTGCCGTTGTCCATGATGACCATGGCGAGCTGGCCGCGCTGGAAGCGGCCGTGGAAGACCAGGCGGTCCTCGTCCTCTTCGATGCGGATCTGGTTCCAGGCGTCGACGGCCTCGGAGGTCTCCTCGAGTTCCGGAATGGTGCCGAAGTCGGGGGTCACCTCGAGATGGCCGAGGAGCTTGCCGTCGCCGAAGGGCGCGTTGTCGCCGTCGTGGTAGGGCGAGAGCTTCTCGGCGCGGTAGAAGTTGCCGTCCACTTCAAGGTAGTACATGACGACGTCGTCCTTGAGCTCCACGGTCTTGGAGTTGATGTCGTAGCCTTCGTCGTCGAGCTTGATGTAGGCGCCGAGCTTTTCGGAGGCCCAGCCGTGGTCCCAGCCTATGCCGCCGGAGTGGACCAGATAGTGGCCCTCGCCGTAGTACTCGACGTTGCAGATGTAGGGCGAGAAGAAGTCCTGGCCGAGCTCCTTGCCGTACTGCCAGACCTGCTCGATCTCCATTTTCTTGGTGTCGATGCGGTAGCGCACGCCGCGGGAGAAGTTGTCCCTGTTCTTGAGGTACTTCTCTTTGTTTTTGGAGCGCCAGTGGCCGTTGTCGAAGCACATGACGTCGCCGTCGGGGCAGATGACGCAGGCATGCTGCTCGTACTGCCAGTCGAACTTGGACAGATCGCCCACAGGCTTGAAGAAGTACTTCTGCATGTCTTCAGGCCAGCCTTCAGGATCTCCCACAATCCAGTTCACCTTGCCCGTTTCGTAGTCGAAGTTTACCACGGCGTCCTGATGGCGGCCGGAAATGGTTATGGAGTTGTCCTTCTCGTTCCACCACACGGCGTTGTTGTGGAACCAGTCGTGATGATCCTGGGAACCGGAACCGGCCACGTCCTGGGGCAGCATGTTCCTGTAGTCCCAAGAGCGCAGCACTTCGCCGGTCTCGCGGTCGAGAAGGACGAGCATGTCCTCGACGGTGTCGCGGGAGAAGTCCTGAGTGCAGACCAGCAGGTTGCCGTCGGGCATCTCGAAGTGGTCGTGGTGGTAGCAGCCGGGCATGCGGTATTCTTTGTAGATTTTGCCGAGCAGGTTGAGCTCGATGAGTCCCGTGGAGTTGTAGGGCATGTGGCAGAAGCGGGAGGAGCCGGTGATGATGTTGCCGTTCTTCACGCGCTTGATGTCGAACATGGTGTTTTCGGTGAGGATCCAGCGGATGTCGCCCTGGTAGTCGAAGGCGGTGGGCAGGTTCTTGCCGGCGGGGGTGAGGAACATCCAGTTGGTGCCGAAGTAGTCGAGGGAGGTGGCCACGTTGCGGCAGCGGCAGATACCCTTGGGCAGGGGCTGGCTCTCAATCATGAAGTCCTTCGCCTCGCCGGTGGAGAGGGCGACGGTGACGCGGGTCTTCATGCCCTCGTAGAGGCCGAGCACGGGCAGGGCGTGGGAGGTGCCCTCGGGGAACTCGTGGACGATGTCCTCGCGGTCGTTGCGCTTGCCGTGGATGGTAAGGACGGCCTTGGCGGGCTTGTCGGTCTTGAAGAGGATCATGGCCGCCAGGGGGTTGATGAGGTAGGGGTTGACGACGACGATGGCGTTCTCGAGGCTGGGCTTCTTGTTTTCAAGGCGGGCTAGGAACTCCTTTTCGGCGCGGTTCTGGCGGGTGATCAGGTGGTCGTAGCGGACGTGCTCAACGCGGTTTTCCATGGTTTTCTCCTTGTCGCTCGCTTGCGCGCATTAGGTTTTGATCTTTTCGATTTCCTTGAGGATGACGGGCTTCTGCTTGAGGCCCTCGAGGCGAGAGACCTCCTCGCCGTCCTTCATGAAGAGCAGGGTGGGGAAGCCCTTCACGCCGCAGCGGTCCTTGAGTTCCTTGTTTTCGTTGAACTCGACCTGGTAGATGCGAAAGTCCGGGTTGCTCTTGTCCACGTCCTTCAGGACGAAGCCGAGCATTTTGCAGGGGCCGCAGGTCTTGGAGTAGAATTCGACGAGCATGGGGCCCTTCTTGTCGAGGGCGTCGTACTGGGGGGTGTTGACTTCGGTGATCATGGCGGGGCTTCCTTCAAGTGCTGGAAAATATGCTGTGCGCTACTTGCGCAGGGATTCGACGTAGGCGGCCGCGTTGTGGGCCGCGACGGCGCCGTCGCCGCAGGCGGTGGCGACCTGGCGCAGCTGCTTGACGATGATGTCGCCGCAGGCAAAGACGCCGGGCATGGATGTGCGCATCTGGGGGTCGGTCTTGATGAAGCCGCGGTCCAGGATGCCGAGGCTCTCGCAGAAGCCGGCCATGGGTTGCAGGCCGATGTACTCGAAGACGCCGTCGCACGTCACGGTGCGCTCGGTGGCGTCCTCGTTCGTGGACTTGAAGCGCACGCCTTCGAGCCTGTCTTCGCCCAGAAACTCGAGGATGTCCTGGTAGGGGTAGACGGTGACGTTGGGCATGGCGCGCAGCTTGTCGCAGGCCAAGGGGTCGGCGGTGAGGTCAAACATGGTGACGACGGTGAGCTTGTTGACGATGCCGGCGAGGTAGATGGACTCCTCGACTGCGGAGTTGCCGCCGCCGATGACGACCACGTCCTTGCCTTCGTACTGGGCTCCGTCGCAGATGGCGCACCAGCTGATGCCGGAGCCGGCGAAATTGTCCTCGCCGGGCACGCCGAGGCGGCGGGGGCGGGTGCCGGTGGCGACGATGACGGCATTGCATTCGATGCGCGCCCCGTCCTCCTCACAGACCACGACCTTGGTGTCCCCGTGGTCCTCGATGGCGGTCACGGTCTTGTAGTCGAACTCGGCGCCGGCGGCCTGGGATTGCTCGAACATCTGGATGGCGAGCTGGGCGCCGTTGATGGTGCCCACGCCTAGGTAGTTGGCGATCTCGTTGGTGTTGATGATCTGCCCGCCGGGAGCGAGCTTGTCGAGCAACAGGGTTTTCATGTTGGCCCTGACGGCGTAGACGGATGCGGTAAGGCCGGAGGGACCGGCGCCGACGATGACGATGTCGTACTTGTTGCTTTCCATGTTGGGACCTCGGAAAAAAAGCTTTGGCTTAATTTGCTGAAAATTTTGCTGGATGATCGCTAGAAGAGCATCATGGCGAGAGGGAGGCCGACGACGCACACGACGAGGAAGATGCACAGGGAGGCGGTGACGGCGTGGCGTATGATGAGGCTCTGGTCGACCCATTCGGTGTTGCCGAAGAGCAGGGCCGCAAAGGGCGAGGCCGCCGGCGTGCAGGCCGCGATGAGGACGGCGTAGATGAAGCAGGCCATCATGGGGCCTCCGCCCATGCCAAAGGCGTTGGCCACGGAGATGAGCACGGGCGTGAGCACAAGGCCCAGAACGACCGAGTTGCAGAAGTTGGTGAAGCCGATGCCGATGAGGCAGACGGAGACCGTGAAGGTGACGTAGTGCATTCCGCCGAGCAGCTCGCGCAGGCCGTACTCCATGAAGAGGGACACGTTGGTGCCCTTGCCGGTCATGACGCCGCCGAGCAGCATGGCAACGGCGATGAGCAGGAAGACGCGCCAGGGATAGGCCTTGTTGGAAACGGTGATGTCGACGACGGGCTTGCGCTTGACGAAAACTACGGTGAGTAGGAGCACTGCGAGCAGGGAGCCTGCCATGTGGTGCTTCGCCATGAAGGCACCGACGGCATTTCCCTTCCCGATGATGGCGGGCAGGAGCAGCCAGCAGGCGTAGAACAGGAAGTCGAAGAGCACGAGTTTCTGCATGGGGCTCATGGACGGCAGCGGCTCCTTGTTGAGCACGGCCGGGTCAAGCTTCAGGAGCGGGGAGACGTCCACGCGGAAGACGAAGCGCATCATGAGCAGGAGCACGGCGAGGTTGCACATGGAGATGACGAGGCCGAAGAGCAGGTACACGGCCGTGTTGATCTCGGGGGCGTGGAGGGCTGCGTCGTTGGCCGCCAGGCTGTGCAGGTTGGAGAGCAGGTAGAAGGCGCCGCCCTTAAAGGGGTCAGAAGCGAAGGAGAGCAGGGCCATGATGGCAATGTAGACCGTCATGACCGAGAGAGACGTAGGAGTCGCCCTTCTTGTAGCCCACGGCCTTGAAGATGGAGAAGAGCACGGGCCACATGAGAAAGCACGCCGTCGGCTGGTCAAGGAAGGCCACGAGGAAGGTCGTGATCAGGATGGTGGCTGTGAAGACCCAGGGGCGCCCGTTGATGAACTCCCGGCTCATGAGATAGCGGGCTATCCATTCGGCAAGGTTGCTGTAGACGATGGCCGCGGCCACGATCAACAGAAAGAAGATCATGACGACCATGGGATTGCCGAGGAACATCTGGAGCACCTTGGGCGCAGGCGCGTAACCGCTGAAGATGAGGGCCACGATGCCCAGCAGGCCCGGCCAGATGGTGTCGACGAAGGTCCACAGATAGATGACGCCGAAGAATATCATGGAGACGACCATGCCAGTGTGGGTGACGCTGAGCAGAACGCCCCCGTCCACCTGCGGGAAACCGAGGCCTAGCAGCTTCTGGTCTGCGGGCGCTACCAGGGACAGACAGGGCAGAAAATGTCCCGAGAACATGATGGCTAGGCCGATCAGCGTGTGCACGGGGGGCATGACCGAGTTTTTTTCGTGAGCTTGTTCCATTCTTACTCTCCTTAGGGGGAATGGGGCTTGCGAGTCCGGCGGGGACTCTTGCTGCCTTGCTGTGTACCTAAGCCTTGGGGACGGCAGTATTAGTCCAAGCTAGTCTGTGCGAGTTTTTTCACGTTTTCTCCGTGTCGCTGGAGCTGCGCCTGTAGGGAAGCGCCTCTTCCCCGGAAGCGATGCGGCAGGCGTTCCGGACAGAAGACGCAAACGGCGTCGCCATCCCGTCAGGCAATGCCTGCGGCCTTTAGTGCTTGGAAGATCTTGTCCACTGTCACGGGGTGCATGGACAGGTGCACGGCCATCTCGTCGTAGCTTATGTACCGGGGAAGCCTGTAGGGCGGGCTTTCCGGCATGAGCTACGCTATGAGCCGGCAGATGCGCTGGGGCGCCGGCACCAGGAACGAGTTGCCGGCCCGCGCAATGAGGTTCAGGCAGTTCTCGGCGAGAGACTGCTTAAGCAGCGCGTGCAGCTGTACGCTTTTGCCAAGCTCGCGTATGAAGACGTCGTGGTTAATGCGCAGAAGCCTGCAACTCGTCTTGGTGCGCACCGCGAAGGTGTCGCGGGGCTGCCTGCGGCGCAGGGGCCCGGGCTGCATGGGATAAACCCGGGAGAGCTTGGGCAGGAATTTCAGGAGCCTTCCTTCTCAAATTAGAGCAGCGAGGTCTCCTTGCCGAACGGACCATAGTGGATCAGCACGCAGCGGCCGCCTTCCCCACGCCTGTGGGGGTTCTATCTTTGTCTCATAACTGTCTAATATGTCAACTGTTTTTTCTACATCCGTGGGGGCGTTTCTGCGTGGGACGCCATGCGCCGGGGCGATTACAGTCTTCCCCACGCCCGTGGGGGTGCTTCTAGTTTTTATTGAGCAGAAAATAAAGATTGAACGGCTTCCCCACGCCCGTGGGGGTGCTTCCACGGCAGCTCAGCGCGCCAGTGATGACAGCAGGTCTTCCCCACGCCCGTGGGGGTGCTTCACAGCTTGCGTATGAGCCTGGGAATGCGGTTCGGTCTTCCCCACGCCCGTGGGGGTGCTTCTGACGACCTTGGCGCTTTCAGCCACATTGTGCAGTCTTCCCCACTCCCGGGTGAAAAACCGTTTTGCGCTCGTCCATCGAATTTTCTGGCACATTCCAAGAGGATATCCCTCTGTCCACTTCCATCCTCCCCTTCGACGGGGCGGGGTCTTCCGGCTCAAGGGGGTAATTTTTTGCGGAGAGAAAATTCAAAAACCTCTCTTTTATCATCTGGCTGATAGACGCATTCTCCGTTTGACGTTATCTGTGAAAGAAAGGACAAGGAACGCCAACCCTTCAGGAGGAGCGTATGCGGAAAATCATCTGTACCTTGCTTTACGGAGCCTTGTTTGCTTACGGCGTCACGGTTCATGCGTCCGCCTATCCCGACCATCCCGTCAACATGCTTACCATGACGGGGCCGGGCGCGCAGATTGACCTGCTCACCCGCGCTCTGGCTGAGCAGCTCAAAAATGCCCTGGGCCAGCCGGTTATTGTCAGTAACAAACCCGGCGGTTCCCATGGCAGCGTCATGGCCGCAGAACTGGCCGTCGCCCCGAGGGATGGCTATACCCTTGGCGTTTCGGCCACTGGTGCGTTCACCTATTCTCCTCACTTTGTGAAGACCAAGTACAACTTGGATGATTTTCACTATTTCAGCCTGCTGGGGCTGAACCAGAGCGGCATCATCTGTTCGCCCGACCGCCCCTGGAAAACCCTGAAAGACGCGTTTGTCTGGGCCAAGAAAGAGGGCAAAGGGCTGACCTACATGTTCCAGGGATCCGATGATCGCGACGTCATGCGCCGCATCGCCGCCTCTGAAGGCGTGAAACTCTCCCTGATGCCAAGCTCCGGCGGCCCGTCGGTCATCACCGCCGTCATGGGCGGACACGCCGACCTCGGTCACACCGGAGCTATCCTTTTTGACTATGTGACGGACAAAAAAATCAAATGCCTCGCTGCGTCTGTGCCCGTGCGCCTGACAGAACTGCCTGACGTGCCCACACTCAAGGAACAGGGCTGGGATGAATCTGTGGAGATGTACGTCGTACTCGCCGCGCCCAAGGGCCTGCCCGAAGACGTGGTTAAGCGCATCGACGCCGCCGTCGCCGCCCTGAAAGAGAATGAGGACTTTCTCAGGTTCGTTGGTGATAAGCTGCATATGCGCGTAGTGGATTTTGGTCACGACGCGGCAAAGCGATATGTGGAACAGGCCTCGGCCCGGTTCGCCAAGGAAAAGGCCGCTGCCGGCAACTAGATGTCCTTTTTCGCTGCGTGAGACCCCGCGTCCCGCGCTCTGTGGAGCCGTCATGACCGAAATCAAACGCGACGTCATTTCCTACGGTTTTGTCGCCATGCTCAGCGGGGCGTTCCTGCTGTGGGTCATTCCCGCCTTTTCGCCGGAATACCCCGGCTATGGCGCGCCTCCGACCCTTATGCCCAATGTCGCCGCCTGCCTGATGCTGGGACTGTCGCTCCTCGGTCTCGTGCGAACAGTGCTGCGCCGCAGGCGCGCGGACGGAGGCACCGCTGATGGCGTGCGCTGGCGGCATTTGTTTCTGTTTTTCTTGCCTTGCGGGCTGATGATGCCCGCCATGCACCACCTGGGGTTCATTCCCGCCGGACTGCTTTTCATGGCCTTCATCCAGCTGGCCTGCGGCCAAAGGCGGATTGCACCCCTTGTGCTGGTGGCGGCGTTGCCCGTGCTGGCGGTGTATTTGCTTATGCGATACGCCCTTGGCGTGCCTATGCCCTGACCTGTGGAGAATGCCATGATTGAAACGATTCTTGCCGGGTTTGCGGATGCGCTGCATTTGGCCAATATCCTGTTCGTGCTGCTGGGGGTGGTTGTGGGGGTCACGGCCGGAGCCATTCCCGGTATCAATGGCCCCATGGCCATCGCGCTGTGCATTCCCCTTTCCTATTATATGTCGCCCGTGGCCGCCATCGGATTTCTTGTGGGCGTCAACAAAGGCGCCTTTTTCGGCGGTTCCATACCAGGGATTCTGCTTAACGCCCCCGGCACTCCCGAATCGGCCGCCACCACCTGGGACGGACACCCCATGGCCTTGCAGGGCAAGGGAGAAAAAGCCCTGCGCGTGGCGCTGTATTCATCCGTCACCGGTGATGCCTTTGCCACCCTCCTTCTTGTGCTGGTGGCAGCACCTCTTGCCTCTGTGGCTTTGTATATGGGCCCGCCGGAAATTTTTGCCCTCATCTGTGTGGCCATGACTATCATCGCGAGCCTAGGCACCAGATCTCTCACGCGAGGGTTGATTGCCGCTGCTTTTGGCATTCTGATCGGTATGGTTGGCATCGAGCCTGTTTCGGCCCTGCCGCGCCTGACTTTTGGCATCGTCGCGCTTGAACGCGGCATTTCATTGATTCCCATCGGTATCGGCATGCTGGCTTTTTCCGAAATCATCATGCAGCTGGAGCGGCTGATCGGCAGTACAACCACACAGGAAGTCATCTCTTTTTCCGACAAGGCGGAAGACCGTCTGTTTTCTCTTGGGGAGTTTTTGCGCTGTGGCAAGACGTTGCTGCGTTCGTCTTTTGTTGGTTCCATGGTGGGTGCGCTGCCTGGACTGGGTGCGCCGGTGGCCTCATTTTTTGCTTATGATCAGGCGGTCAAGCACTCCTACTGCCCCGACACCTTCGGCAAAGGCAATCTGGAGGGCATCGCCGCCTCGGAAGCCGCCAACAGCGCCGTGGCCGCGTCGAGCCTGATTCCGCTCTTCACCCTGGGTATTCCCGGCAATATGGCGGCGGCGCTGCTCATCGGCGCGTTTGTGGTGCACGGCATGACGCCCGGTCCTCTGATGTTCGAGCAGAATGCCCGCTTTGTGTACGCCGTGTACGGCAGCGTCGTCATCGCCAGCCTGCTGTTGCTTCTGGTGGGCAGGGCCGGTCTGCGGCTTTTCTGCAAACTGGTGCAGGTGCCGCCGCTGACCCTGTACCCCGTCATCATCTTTACCTGCACCATGGGAGCCTATCTCTCCCAGTACACGGCCTTTGACGTGACGCTCATGCTGGCGTTCTCGCTGCTGGCGTACTTTATGCGCAAGTTTGACTACTCGTTCATTTGTCTGATTATCGGCTTCATCCTTGCGCCCATCTGGGAAACGTCCCTGCAGCAGGTGATCATCGCCTCGGAAATCGATCCATTCATGTTTGCAAAGCGCCCTGTGGCGATCATTCTCATGGCGCTGACGTTTTTTATTATCGCAAAAACCGCCTTCGCCGCCTGCAAGGCGAACACAAGCAGCCCCGCGCTGCGAGGAGCGCCATCATGTCACGCATGCCCACCGCGCACGCCATCGACTTTGCCTTAAAAGACGTCAGCGACGTTGAAACCGTTGAAGTTACGGCCGACCTGCTCATCATCGGCGGGGGGAACGCGGGCTGTTTTGTCGCCACTGAAGCGGCGAAGATCAATCCCGGCATCAGGACAATCATCGCCGAAAAAGCGGATATCCGCCGCTCCGGAGCGTGCGCCGCCGGTATGGACGCCATCAATACCTACATCCCCAAAGGGAAAACCCCCGAAGACCTTGTGCGCTGGAGCCGCGCTCAGGTGGGCGGCGGCCCCTTGCGCGAAGATCTGGCGCTGTCCAATGCGCGTGAAATCAACGAGTGTGTGGAGGATCTGGAACGCTGGGGCGTGCCTGTCCTGCGTGACGCCGATGGCAACGCCTCCTATCGCGGCAAGTGGGACATTTCCATCCACGGCGAACAGCTCAAACCCATTATGGCGGAAAAAATGCTGGAATCCGGCGCCGACGTATACAACCGTGTGGCTGTCACCGCGCTGCTGGTCAATGACGGCCGCTGCGCCGGTGCCATGGGGTTCGGGGTGCGTGACGGCAGGTTTTACATCTTCCGCGCCAGGGCCACCGTGGTCAGCACCGGAGGGGCGGGTACCCTGTACAAATCCTACACGGCCGACGCCACTGACAGCGGATCACAAATCTGGATGTGCCCCTACTGTGTGGGTTCGGGCTATGCCATGGGTTTCAGGCAGGGCGCTGAACTGACCAGTCTGGAACAGCGCTGGGTAGCCACGCGCTCCAAGGATTTCTGCGGTCCCATCGACACCATTTCCGTCGGGTACAAGTCGGCCATCATCAACGCCCGCGGCGAGCATGTTATGGACCGCTACAAAGAGCTCGGCGGCGACGCGGCTCCGCGCTATATCCGCGCCAACGCACCTATGGAGGAATGGCTGGCCGGACGCGGTCCCTGCTATTGCGATACCACGCATCTGTCCCCTGAGGCCGCCAAAGGCCTTCTGGTGGATTACCTGAACGAGCGTCCCTCCTTTGTGCTTTTTCTGGCCAGCCGCGGGCAGGATATAACCAAAGAACCCATTGAGATTTATGGCTCTGATCCCTACATCGTCGGCGGACATACCGGCAGTGGCTTCTGGGTGGACATCAACCGCATGACCACGTTGCCGGGACTGTTTGCAGCAGGGGAAACAGCAGGAGGCACCCCCAACAAATTCGTTGGCGGCTGCGCCGCCGAAGGCAAGCTGGCGGCGCGCGGCGCTATTGCCTGGATGCGGGATATTCCCCTGCCGGCGCTTGACGACGCGCAAATCGCGGCGGAAAAGCAGCGCGTGTACGCGCCTCTGCTGCGCAGAGAGGAAGACGGCGTCAGTCCCCTGGAAATGAAAGAACGCCTGCAGCGTCTCATGGACGAATACGCCGGCGGCAGCAGCCAGTATTACCGTACCAACGAGGAGCGCCTGGACTATGCCCTCAGACATATCAAAATGCTGCAATCGCAGTTTGCTTACCTGCGGGCGCATGACCTGCACGAGCTGATGCAGGCCCATGAAACCATGGATCGCGTTGACGTGGCCGAAGCAGTGGTGCACCACCTCAAGGCCCGCAGGGAGACGCGCTGGCAGGGGTGGCAAACGCGCAGCGACTACCCTGAGCGTGACGACATTCACTTTGACTGCTTTGTGGAATCGCACCGCGACCCGGCTACGGGCGTGGTGACTACCTTTACCCGTCCCTACGAACAATTGTTGCCCGGCGACAGATACAAAGCCTGACGAGGTGTGCCATGCCCCCCATTGTCGATCCTCAGAAATGCAACGGCTGCAAAGGCCGTAAGGAAACCCTCTGCGAAGAAATCTGTCCCGGCGATCTGATGGCGTTCAATCCGGAGACGGGCAAGGCCTATTTGCGGGCCTCTCGCGACTGCTGGGATTGTATGTCGTGTGTCAAAGTCTGCCCCCGCGGCGCGCTGGAAATCAGGATCCCCTACCAGCTGGGCTATCACAAGGCCAGTCTCAGGCCCATCATGGGCAAAAACAAAATTACCTGGAAATGTCGGGATATTTTTGGTAAGGAAGCGACATACAGCTTCGAAACCCGAAAACCATCCTCCTGACGGATCCGCATGGACACTTTCTGGCATTTTGAAAAGGAAAAATTTTTCGAAGGTCTTGAAAACGAAAAAAACGCTTTTTTTGCGCTCGCTCTGCGCAGAGAGCTGAAAAAGAACGAAAGCGTGTTCCTTGAGGGGGATGCCGGAACGACCTGTTTCTATATAGAATCCGGCTTGGTGCGTATTTTTGGTGAAACGCCTTGTGGCAAGGAATCCACACTCTTCCTGCGCCAAGCGGGGGAGATCTTCGGTCTGGCCGAAATCATGAACCGCACCCCACGCGCCGTATCCGCGCAGGCGTTGTGCGCCTCGACTATCCACATCATTACCCAGGCTGATTTTGAGCGGCTGCTGCGAGAGCATTTCACGCTCGTGAGGCGCGTCATCAGCATTTTGGGACGGCGCCTGCGACATATGGGTATGCATCTGACCAATCAGAACGAAAACGTTTTTCGTCGGCTGGCGTTTCTCCTCATTACCATCGCCTACGAAAAACTCATGGAACGGACCGACTGGGAAACCCCCTGTCCCTTGCCACACGCCATTTCCCAAAACCAGCTTGCCACCATGATGCGCTCCACACAACCCACTGTCAGCGCCGCCTTGCAGGAATTCAAAAACAAGGGGCTCATCGACACGCAGGGACACCGTATCGTGCTGCGCAATCCCCTTGCCGTTATCAGAGTTCTTGAAGAATAACGCCGTCGTAAACAGAGCGCCCGGCACGCGGGCGGTTGCTTCTTTTGTGCGTCCGTTTTAGCCTGAAGGCAGCGCTGCACGCCGTTTAACCGCCTGTCGGAAAGGGAAGGACATGCTGAAAAGGCCGTATCCATCCAGAACATGCGAAACCATTCCTCTGGAGCATTGTCTTGCTAAAAGCTGGGGGGAAGGCCAAATGCTTCCCGGCCGCACGGTGGAGGAACATTGCCGCATTGTGGGTTGCGTCGCAAAGCGGCTGCTTGCAGGCATGCCCGCGTGCAAGCGGCGGATGTTTCCGGAGGGAGCGCACCTTGTGGCGGCTGTGCACGATTTGGGCAAGGTTTTTCCGTACTTCCAGGGGATGATTCACAAAAAGGTCCGTTATTCGCAGACGTTTCCCCAGCTTGAGCAAGTCCGCCAGGGGGCGGTCGGTCCTCATCACGCCTCGGTGAGCCAGGCGGCCCTTTTGTCCGTTTCCCCACGGGTGGCCGAAATCGCGGGCTGGCATCATGGGCGCGTGCCGGAGAATATCGGCCCGGAAGACGAAGTCTGCGGCGGGCCCGCGTGGCAGGCGCTGCGCAGGGAACTCCTCGCGCGGCTGCTGGGAAATGCCCGTCTGCCGGAGATCGAAGCAGACTGGCAGTCCGCGCTTCTGAAAGGCCTGACCGCGGTGGCGGACTGGATAGGTTCGGGAGAACGGTTTGAAGATCCCGCCGTCTTGTGGGAGCCGCTGATTGAACCGGCGGTCAGGGAAGCAGGCATGCGGCCTGTCGAATATGTGCGCGGCAGGAGTTTCGAGGATATTTTCGGGTTTTGTCCCAATGAAATCCAGCGGACTCTGGCGCGCACCGTCACCGGCCCCGGTGTCTATGTCCTGGAAGCCCCGATGGGGACGGGCAAAACGGAAGCAGCGCTTTTCGCCGCCTACGCCATGCTGGCGTCCGGCAGGGCAGGCGGCTTGTATTTCGCGCTTCCTACGCAGCTGACGTCCGATAAAATATATGATCGGCTGCTGCCGTTTCTGCGCGCCATCCTTGCGCCGCAGTCTCAGGATGCGGCCGTGCTGCACGTACACAGCATGGCGTGGCTTTATGCCGCCCTTGAAGAGGAAGGGGAACACGCGGGCGCGTGGTTCGAACACAGCAAACGCGCCCTTCTCGCGCCGTTCGGGGCCGGTACCATCGATCAGGCCCTTATGGCCGTTATTCGGGTGCGTCACGCGGCCGTACGCAGTTACGGCCTCGCGGGCAAGGTAGTTATCCTGGACGAAGTGCATTCCTACGATGCCTATACCGGAACGTTGCTTGACGCGCTGATCGAGCATCTGACGCATCTTGGGTGCACGGTGATTGTGCTGAGCGCGACGCTGGTCAAAAGCCGCCTGTCCGGCATTGTCCGCTGCCGCGCTCTGCACAGGGACGACTACCCTCTTGTGACCGCCATGCGCCTGGAAGACGGGAAGGCGGTCATTGAGGAAATGCCCTGCGGCGCTGTTTCCGGCGGCTCCGTCCAGCTGGGGTTTGCCGCGGGCGATGAGGCCGTTGAGGAGTGTCTGGCGCGGGCGGAGCAGGGGCAGTATGTGCTTTGGATCGAAAATACCGTGCGGGACGCGCAAAACCGGTATCGCCTCCTGGCGGGGCGCGCGCGTGAGATCGGCATTGAAACCGGGCTGCTGCACTCGCGTTATACTCAGTCTGACCGGCGGAAAAATGAAGAGCGCTGGACGCGGTATTACGGAAAGCAGGCCCGGGACAGGGGGCAGGGCGGACGCATCCTTATAGGTACGCAGGTTCTGGAACAATCTCTCGACATCGACGCGGACTTCCTTGTCACGCGGCTTTGCCCCTCGGATATGTTACTGCAGCGCATGGGCAGGTTGTGGCGTCATCCGGACACACCGCGCCCGGCAGGCGCGAGGCGCGAGGCGTGGATACTGGCTCCGGCGCTTGAAGCGGCGCTGGCCGATCCCAAGAAGGCATTCGGGGTGTCAGCGGCTGTATACGCCCCCTACGTTCTCGCCCGCACGCTGGAAGTATGGCGGCAGAAGGCGTCTGTGCGCCTGCCGGATGATATCCGCCCGCTTCTCGAGGCCACCTATCAGGACAGGGAAAACGAACCCTCCGCCGGTATGGGCATCTGGCGTCATAATCTGGCCAGGGAGATCGAAGGCATGCGCGTGAAGGCCCTTTCCAGCCAGGGCATCAATCAGCTTTTGCCGGACAGCGCAGCAACACGCTTGATAGCGGAAGAATGCCGCAGGGTGTTTCTTGTGCGCGGGCTTGACGGCGGACAGTGCGTGCTTGCCGACGGCAGAGCCCTCATCCTTGAGGAGGCGGGCGCGGGGACGGAGCCAGGGAAAACGTCGGCGAAGCGTGCCGGCATCACGGCGATGCTGTACGCCAGCGCGGTCAATGTGCCCCTGAAGAGACTGGCCGGCCTCAGGCCCGTCAATGAAACTGCCTCGTTGCGCAGGCTTTTTCTGCCGTATCTGCCGGTCAGGGAAAATTATGAATCCGTCTTTCTGGCCCGGATATGCCCTGACGACCGCCTTGAGGACCTTTGCACAGGCATAGTGCTTGAGGCGCGTTATACAGCCAGTATGGGTTGGGAAGAACCCTCATAGGCTGGGCGGATGCTGCGTTTCGCGCTGTTTTTCAGGCACGCTGAGCCATGTCTTGCCACGAAGGGAAAAACGGCGTAGCTTCTTCACTTCGCACGCATGTGGCGGGCGCCGCCGTCAGGCTGGCTTTTCCTCACGCTTGTGGGGGTGTTTCCAATAAATAAAGCGATTGCTTGCTTTTCCCACCGTCAGGTGGGGTGAGAGGCCCGTCAGGGCCTCTTTTTTGTATGCAGATCCTTTTTAGAGACAGGAAATCTGGTAAACTGCGGGGCATGTCGCGCCTTCAGCATGCGATACAAGAGGCGGGAAGAGCCGGTGTCGCGGTGATGCGGAGTTCCGGCGTTGACACAGTTTGACGGGTGGCGGTGTGGGCTGGTGAGTCTTCGTATGGCCGTGTCGTTATTGACAACTGTCTGAAATCGGACTATTTTTAAGTATCCGAAGTCGGATGTTTAAGGCTTGCCGTTTTTTTCTGATGAACACTGCCCGAGCCGGAAACTCATAAGGGGAGCCTGTGAAAAAGACGAACAAAGAGTATCTGTATGTGCTGAGCTGTCAGGAAAAACAGTTTGACGCCTTGTACCGCAAGGCAGCTGCGTCGTTTGGCCTTTCTTATTGCGCCATGTGGATATTGTACTTCATCGACTTCGCGGAGAATGAACTCACGCAGCAGGATCTGCATGCCATGATGATGTTCCCTAAACAGACCATAAATTCCGCTGTGTCAAAGCTGGCGCGCATGAACTATGTTGTATTGGAATCCATCCCCAAAACACGCAACAGCAAAGCTGTGAAACTGACCCCGTCCGGCAAGGCGTTTTGCCAGAACACGGTGGAGAAACTGCGTGAGGCCGAATATCTGGCGGTTGAGAATATGTCTCCGGAAAAGATGGATATGTTCGCCTCGCTGTACACGGAATTTTTTTCCTGCCTTGAAGCGGGGTTTCAGCAGAAAAACCTGCTTCGCTGATAACTGCACATGATCTGATGACATGGAGCTGACCATGGCAGGCATGAAATCGTGGGATTGTTGTCTTTCGACGGCATGTTTTCGCAAGGAAAAGCGGCTTGAAAGAGCCATACGAAAGCGGTGCCATACTGACACATTGGGGATAAGCTATGGAGACGAAACAAACTGAGGCAGACGGCATTGAAGTCGTCAATGCCTGCGAAAACAATCTGAAACACGTCACGGTGACGATTCCCAAAAAAAAACTTGTGGTTTTCGCCGGAGTTTCCGGTTCGGGAAAAAGCTCGCTGGCCTTCGACACGTTGGCTGTTGAAAGCAGCCGGGAGTGGCAGGCTTCCTATCCGCTTTACCTGCGGAACAAGATGCCTCATTACGAGCGTCCTAGAGTGGAGGCCATCCGCCACCTGACGCCGGCCATTGTGGTGGACCAGAAAGCGATCGGGGCCAGTTCACGCTCCACTGTGGGGACGGCTATTGACGTGGCCCCTTTGCTCAGGCTGCTCTTCTCGCGCGTGGGCACCCCCAGTGCGGGGGGCTCCATGACATATTCTTTCAATCATCCCTCTGGGATGTGCCCGGAATGCACCGGCATCGGCGAGGTACTGGTCCTGCAGGAAGACACGCTCTTCGATCGAGACAAAAGCCTCCGCGAGGGCGGCATTTTATTCAGTCAGTTTTCCGCCGGGTGGCAGGCTTACCTGTATCAGAACAATCCCCTCCTGAATCCGGACAAGAAACTTAGGGAGTTCACGGACGGGGAGTGGGATATTTTGCGCAACGGTGCCAAAGAACCGCTGAAGGTGGAAATTCGCTCCAACAACACCGGGCGCGTAGACAGGGTAGACTACGAGGGGGTGATTCCGCGTTTTTACCGGCTCTATCTCAACCGGGACATCTCAAAACTAAAAAAGAGCTTACAGGAAGAGATCCTCGCTCATGTGCGCAAAGGCCCCTGCGCCGCCTGCGGCGGCACGCGGCTGAACCCCAGGGCTTTGGCGTCCAAGATCGGCGGACACAACATCGTCGAATACATGGACATGACGGCTAGCGACCTGCTGGCGGAACTGCACGCCCTCGACACCCCCAGAGGGGTCTCCCTGGCGCGGCAGATCACGGCCTATCTGGAGCGCATGGTGGAGGTGGGTATCGGCTATCTGACTTTGTCGCGCTCAACTGACACCCTTTCCGGCGGCGAATCGCAACGGCTCAAGATGGTGCGCAATCTCGGTAGCAGTCTGAGCGATATCACCTACATTTTCGATGAACCCACCGCCGGATTGCACCCCGCAGATGCCGAACGTATCGGTAAATTGCTTCTGGCCTTGCGGGACAAGCAAAACAACGTGCTTATCGTGGAGCACAGCCGCCAGATGCTGGCTCTGGCCGACCATGTCATCGAACTGGGGCCGCTGGCGGGAACGCGGGGTGGGGAAGTTGTCTATGCAGGCGGGCCGGAAGGGCTCAAGCGCGCCGACACCTTGACCGCACAGAGTCTGAGGCGCGGTATCAACGTGAACTGCGCTCCGCTGCCATGGACGGAAGGCTTTGCCATTGAAGACGCCCATTGCCACAACCTCAAGCATGTCAACACAATCATTCCCAAACATGTGCTGACGGCCATCTGCGGCGTGGCTGGTTCCGGAAAAAGCTCTCTGGCGTGCCATGAATTCACGCGCCGCTTCCCGCAGGCCATTGTTATCGATCAGAAGCCCATCGGTACGTCTATCCGCTCTACACCCGCTACCTACACGGGCGTCATGGACGAGATACGCAAGCTCTTTTCCAGGGCCAACCATGTGGACGCGGGCTGGTTCAGCTTCAATTCCGAAGGCGCTTGTCCCGTCTGCAAGGGCACGGGACAGATTTCCTACGAAATGGCCTTTGCCGAGCCTGTAGTCGTGGTCTGTGAGGAATGCGGCGGACGCCGCTACAATCCTACGGCCCTGGGATATACATATAAGGGCTTGAATATTGAGGGCGTCCTGCGCCTGACGATCGAACAGGCCATGGATTTCTTTGACTGTGATAAAATACGGAAGCTGCTGCAAAGCATGGTGGACGTGGGGCTGGGTTATCTGACGCTGGGGCAGCCTACCAGCACGCTGTCCGGCGGTGAAGTGCAGCGCGTCAAGCTGGCAAGCGAACTATACAAGGAAGGGAATATTTACGTCTTGGATGAGCCGAGCACCGGGCTGCACAACAACGATACAAAAAAGCTGCTGGCCCTGCTTCGTCATCTTGTGGCTCAACGCAATACGGTGGTGATTGTGGAACACCGGCTGGAACTTATCGCTCAGGCCGACTGGATCATCGACATGGGGCCGGAAGGCGGCAGCGACGGCGGCGAGGTTGTCTTTTGTGGCACACCGGAGCAGCTGCTGCGCGCCGAAGCATCCAGGACCGGATACTATTTGCGAAAGGAGCTCGCCGCCGCGGGAAAAGAGCAGTAGTGCAATTGTCGGATTTTTCATGTAAAATCCGCTTTGCGATGTGCATGCGGCATTGCCGGCGGGCCGGAAGGGCGTCTATGCGTCCGTTTTGCCATGACGCTGTGAGAGGCTTTGGGGCAACCTCCGGAAAGGAACCGCCATGAGATCCGGACAAGCCGGCAGGAAGTTCATGACCGGGCCCTGCACCCCGTCCGGCACGGATTTGGCGCGGTCTGGCACAAAAAAAGGCTGCATTCTCATGCAACCTTTTAAAAATTTCTGGTGGGCCATCGGTGACTTGAACACCGAACCAACTGATTAAGAGTCAGCTGCTCTACCAATTGAGCTAATGGCCCATTGCTGTTCGACGCAAAGAGAGATAGCTTTGCAGGGAATTGAAGTCAAGCTTTTTTTCCCCGCTCAGCTGAAAAAAGGGGTACAGCGTTCATGGGTGTGAAGAGTCCGGCAATGCTGGCAGCCTGCCGCTTCTGGCAGATGAAGGCCGCGTTGCCGTTTAAAATAAAGATGCCCGCATGGAAAGCTGACGGACTGTTTACGGGCGCAGTACTGGCCGGTCTTGTTTTGTGCCTGTTTACCTTTCTGCCTGCTTTTGCCGCCGAATCTGTCCCATTGCAGGTGGAAACACAGGTTGTGGCGGAAAAAACGCACAAAGGGAAAATGCCGCTCATTGCGCTGTGGGTGACTGTGGGGGAAGGGTACTATGCGTATGCCCACGGAGAGGAGCATGGCAGGCCGCTGGAGGTCCGTGTCGCTTCCGGGGGGACTGTCAAGGCTGATATCCTCTATCCCGCCGGAAAGGAACGCATTGATTTCTTTGAACCCGATATCCATATCCGCGCTCTGAGCGGGCGCTTTCCCATCTTCGTCCGGCTGAGGGCGCTGCCTGACGCGGCGTTGCCGTCTTCCCTGAATGTGGTTCTGTCGATGCTGTTGTGCTCGCCAACCCGATGCATACCGGTCGATCGCCAGTTGTCCATTTTGCTTCCTGATACCAGCCTGCTTCCGCCGCTGTCAGATTTTCCCGCCTTATCCGCGATGCTCTATCCGGAAAACGCGGAAGCCGCCTTTGCGGAAGAGACGGAAAACGCCTCCCCTGTTCAGACAGAGGACTGGAACCTGTCTCCCCGTTACGCTCAGCAGAAGCTGGAGCCTGACTCCCTCTGGATGGCGCTGTTGCTGGGAATTCCGGCGGGACTTGTCCTGAATGTCATGCCCTGTGTGCTGCCTGTGCTTACGCTCAAACTGACGGGGCTTCTTGGCGCTGCCGGAGGGGGCGGCATCTCCGGCCGCCGGAGGCGGTTTCGCCGCTACAATCTGGCCTTTTCCGCGGGGATTCTTGTCTGGTTTGGCTGCCTGGCCGCGGCGTTTGGCTGGATTGGAATGCTCTGGGGCGATATCTTCCGCCAGCCAGTCGTTGTCATGTCGCTGGCCGTGCTGATTTTTTTGATGGCGCTTTCCCTGTTTGGCATCTTCATGCTTCCCATGCCTGGAATCCATCTTTCCGCCGCCGAAGAAAAACACCCTGTCCGCGAGGCCTTTGTTTCGGGATTGCTGGTGACATTGCTGGCGACTCCGTGCAGCGGGCCGCTTCTGGGAGGAGTGCTGGGGTGGGCGGCCATGCAGCCTTCCGGCGCTCAGGGGCTTGTGTTTGGCGCGGTGGGGCTGGGAATGGCGATGCCTTATCTTTTGCTTGCGTTGTTTCCGGAGGCGGCGGTTCGCTTCCTGCCTCGCCCGGGGCGCTGGATGGGCTTTGTCGCGCGTATCGCGGGGGTATTGCTCCTCGCGACGACGGCATACCTGTTGTCCATTCTGCCCCGTTCGCAGTGGAAAGGTGCCTTGCTGACACTGATTATCGCCAGCGCGGCGGCATGGTGCTGGAACCGCTGGGCCGGGCTTGATGCCTCGCGGAAGCGTCGCTGGGCGGCGTGGGGACTGGGGTGCGCGGGCATCGCGTGCGCCATGTTCTGGACGCTGCGGATATCGCCGGCGGTCGCCAGCGTCGGAAGCTTTTCGCCCTCAGAATTCCGGGAAAATCTCGGTCTGCGCAATATGCTGGTCGAGTTTACGGCTGACTGGTGTCCCAGCTGCAAGGTGCTTGAAAGGACGGTACTGAACCCAAAATCGCTGGATCCGCTGCTGAAGCAGTACAACCTCTCTCTTATCCGGGTGGATCTTACCCGTCCTGATATGGAGGCTGACAGCCTGCTGCGTGCCCTGGGCAGCGTCAGCATTCCCGTAGTGGCGATTTTCCCGGCAGGGAAACAGGCTCGTGAACCGTTGGTGCTGCGCGATCTGTTTACCGCAGGCCAGTTGCGGCAGGCGCTTTCCGAGGCCTTTGACCAGCGCTGAATACAGTCGTCCCGCTTTGGACCCTGACCGCCGCGGCGGCCCGGGACTCAAGTCTGGTGCGCGTGGGGTCTGTCGCCCAGAGGGTGAACGTGGATATGAGAATGCGGAAAGGGAGTGAGGGATTCTGAAAGCGTGCCGTTTTCAATCGTGACGAATTTTTCGGATATGGCGGCCAGGAAATCCCAGTCGTGAGAAATGACGATGCGGGCAGTAGGCAGATTTTGCAGAATGTCCGTCAGACGTTTGAGCGCCAGAGGATCAAGCTCGCTGGATGGCTCGTCAAGCAAGAGCAGGTCAGGCCGCATGGCAAGAACCGTCGCGAGGGCCACCAGACGCTGCTCGCCTCCGGAGAGACGGTGCGTCAGGCGCGTTTCAAAGCCTTCAAGCCCCAATTCGCGCAGAGTCGAGAGAGCGCGCTCTCTCGCTTCGCGTGGCGCCATCCCCATGTTCAGAGGACCAAAAGCCACGTCTTCCAGAACGGTAGGGCAAAAAAGCTGGTCTTCGGCATGCTGGAGCACCAGACCGACCTTCAGCCGCAGAGCGTGAAAATCTTTCTCGTCGAGCACGGGTTTATTGTGAAAAAGCAGGCGGCCCGACCGGATTTTTTCCAGCCCGACGATAAGTCTGAACAGGGTCGTCTTGCCGCTTCCGTTGGGGCCATACAGACCGATGTGCTGTCCTGGCATCACAGTCAGGGAAACGTCGTTCAGCAGATTACGGGAGGGGAGGGCTTTTTCCCCGGTGTCTGGATAGGCAAAGTAAATATGTTGAAGTTCCAGTAGGTTATCCATGGAAAACCTCCCAGCACAGCGGTACGGCGCAGGCAAGGGCCAGCGCGGCGGCAAAAAGAATGTCGGGCAGCTTGGCCGCGTCGTCGTCCAGCATGTAAAAGCGCCCTGAAAATCCGCGCAGGCGCATGGCTTCATGAATGCGGCCGGCACGTTTGACGCTGCGCACAAAAAGCATTCCCAGAAGCGTCCCCACGGTTTTGTAAGTCCATCTGTCGGTGCGGGGGGCGAAGCCGCGCAGCCGTGCGGCTGTGTAAAGCCGGTTCCATTCGGCGCCTATGACGTGGATGTAACGATAGGAAAAAAGAAGCAGCGCGGTCAGCCTGTCCGGAAGTCCCAGCTTTTTCAGCGCCGCGCCCAGCGCGGGGATGGACATGGTGGCCACCAGCGCCAGAAACAGCATGACCAGCGCGTTGACCTTCAGCGAGACCAGCCATGCCAGCGTCATTCCCTGCCGTGTCACAGCGAGGGGCCCCAACTTCATAACTTCTTCGCCGGACGTCGTGAATGGGACTGTCAGCCACAACAAGAGCACAAACAGGTTGACAACGGCCAGCCTCCGCAGCAGCGGGAGCGGCGGCGGGGCGCTCAGCGCAAGCATAAACGCCGCGATGCCAAGGGCCGCCAGCGCGCTTTCAGGCTGTCTGATCAGAGACAGGCAAACGGCTCCGATTATGGCGGCGGAGATCCGCGGCACGGGGGCCAGCCTGTGGATGGGGCTTACGCCTTCTGAAAAAGGTTCCTGGAGCATTACCGTCTCCGGCGGCTCCACGCCAGAATGCCGACCAGACCGAGAATCCACCCGATGCCGCCGATGATTTCTTTCAGGCTGGGCCCGTCCGTGTCCAGCGCGGCAAGCTGACGGCGGAGAGGGGCGACTTTTGCTTCAACAGCGGAATTGATCATGCGCTCGATTTCAGCGCGATCCAGGCTGGAAGGCGCCGGCGCGCCGGAAGCGGACGGGACGGGCAGGGCCGGGGTGGGAGCGTCTGAAGGCTTTTGTGTCGGAGCTGAGGCTTCTTTCCATTCTCTGGCGGTCATCAGCCATTCATTCTGGTGGCCTTCGCCCGCACGGATGACCAAGCGCATATCATGTCCCGAATCGCGGATGGCTGCCGGCAGCGGGAAGGAAAACCGTCCGTTGGCATCGGTGGTTCCGCTTAGCACCCGCTCGCCTGTGCCGGCGTCAAAAACATCCACAATGCCGCCGTTCACCTTGCTTTTTCTGGAAAAGCCGCATTCAACCTGAACGTGTCCGTCTTCAAGCCAGGCAAAAATATTGACGCGGTGGGCCTGCGCGGCCTGAGGAAGCAGCAATGCCGCCGTCAGCACGGCAGATATGGCAAACATACGGGAAAGCATGGCTGTTCCTCCTGATCAGGCATGAAAGGTTTCAGGGGCGACTCGTATGAGAAAATTGACGATGGCCGCTGTAATCAGCCCTTCAACAGCCATGATGGGCAGATGGACGAGCAAAAGGATCTGGGCCGCGCGCAAGAACCCTTCTTCACTGAAAATCAGGGCCAGTGCGGCGAGCAGGGCGGAGCCCGCCACGCTGAGCGAACCGCAGGCAAAAGCCGCCGCCGTCCGTGTGCCGGAAGCTTTCAGGAACAAGGGGCGGCATACGAGGCCGCAGACTACGGCAGGCAAAGCCATGACGACCGTGTTTACGCCAAGCACCGTCAGCCCCCCGAACTGGAAAAGGACAGCCTGCAGCGTCAGCGCCGTCAGAATAGCGGGAAAGGCAGCCCAGCCCAGAATGGCGCCCAGCAGGCCGTTCAACACCAGATGGGCATTGCCCGGCCCAATGGGGACATGGACCAGTGAAGCGACAAAAAACGCGGCGGTCAGCATGGCCACAAGGATGAGCCGGCGTTCGTCAAGGCGGCGGAGGCCAAGCATTGTCCCCGCCGCCGCCACTATTGCGCCTGAACCGAGAATGACAGGCGTTAAAACGCCTTCGGCAATATGCATGTGTCCTCTTTTCTCCTGCTATTTCGCAGAGACGGGACCGACGGCTTCAACCCAGAGGACCGCGCCCAGTTCGACATCCTTGGGTGTGCCCTTGTAGTCTTTTTTCTCGGCTGCTGTCGTCAGTCCGGCAAATCCCCACCATCCGGCAAACGGGAGGCCAGCGGTGAAGACGCCGTTGGCATCTGTGACAACGCTCAGCGTCGTCATGTATTCGTTGGGAGCCTCAAGTTTTTTATCCCTGTTGTAGTATTCGATTTCCACAGTGGCGCCGGGAACGGGTTTTCCGTCCACCAGCAGTTTCCCCTGGAAAAGGCTTCCTGCGTAAAGCCCGAAGGGGCGGGTCAGCGGAACGATTTCCGTCTTAAGGCCAACAGGCTGATCCCAGCCGTCTTCCATGCCGAAAGCCGGAACGATGACTTTTGTGTAATGGATAATGTAGCAGTCTTCGGCGGGTTCCCAGTATGGGGTGGGTTCCATGGCAAACTGGTAAAGCCCGGGACGCTGCAGAGGCGTGGCGGCTTTCCATGCGGATTTACCCATGACGGTAGCTGGCTTCAGCATGGGAAGAAGATCGGTGCGCTTGCCGTCGGAAACCGCGTAGCAGGCGGCGGGCCGGTCAAGCGTCATCCCCTCCATTTCCATGGGATGAGAGAAAGACAGTGTGATATCAAAGTCGGCCCCTCCTCCCTGACTGACAGTCGATGACGAGGGGATGAGCATGCCAAAGTGGGCAAAGGCCGGCTGCGCATACAGAATGGCTGCAGCCGCGACGAGGCAGAGCAGGCGGGCGAAATGTGCGGGCATAGGTGACCTCCGTAAAAAACGTTGCTGTAACACGAAAAAAAATAACGTAACAACTGTTACACCGTGATACCCTTCGATAAAAGGAAGGTCAACCTCTGGAGCATGAAGGTAACGAAAAAATACGCACTCTCTTCCTGATAAAAGGCCGCGTTAACATCTTTAGGCGCCGGTCAGCCTCAAAGGCAAAGATCAGGATCGACGGGCCGGCGGTCCCAGTGGACCTTGCCTTTGTTCTTGCGGAATTTGCGCAGCAGCACGTACAGCGCGCCGGGGCCGCCGTCGGCCGGTTTCGCGGTGCAGAAAGCCAGAATGACGCGGCGGAAGGGCTCTTGCGTAAACCATTCCTGCAGCTTCTCGCGAAGAACGCCGATGCCGGCAGGCGAATTCTTGCCGCGCCCGGAGACAACCAGCACTGTCCGGTATCCGCACATGTAGGCGTTGCGCATGAAACCGACCAGGGACATAAAGGCCTGTTCGCTGTTCAGGCCATGCAGATCAATGTTGGCTTCAGGGCTGAGCTGTCCGTTCTGGAGCTTGCCGACTATGGAAAGATCCAGCCCCACCACGTGTGCCTCAACATATTCATTGGTGGAACTCAAGGTAAATTCTACCTTGCCTTCCATGAATTCCTGCAGCGGATTCTGGGTAACCGGCGGAGACACAAGAGGCGGCGCATCCAGAGCCACAGCCCGCCCTTTGCCCGCCAGCGGGGCGACATCGCGCACGGCATCGGCAAAAAGGCTGTCTGCTTCGGTGTCAGTCCCCGTGGAAGGGGCGGAGAGGGGCGTTTCTTCCAGCTCTTGGCGGGATCTGGAAGGTACAGGCTGTGCTGAGGCGAGGCCGCGGGGAAGCTTCCTGGCGTCTGGCGGCAAAGAGCGGGCGAACAGCTCGGCGAAGCTGGACTCGGAAGTTTTTGACGAAGCTTCGGATTGCTCCTGTGAGGCCGCGGGCGGAGGGGGGGGGAGCGTTTTTTCTTCCCGTTTTGGCAAACGCAGTTTATGGCCGAAATCGTTTTTCTGGCGGCCCGTCTTGCCGCAGGAAGGCACGCGTACGGCGTTTCCGACGGCATTCAGAAAAAGCGCGGCGTCATCGTCAGGAAAGGGTGCCGGAATAGCATTCTGGACAGCGCTCGGGATGTTTGCGCCGTGGGATTTTGTCTTCTTGCCCGCGTCGGGGAATTTTTTCTTGTCAAGTCTGGCAAAGGGATTTTCATCCTTGAAGATATCGTCACTCATCTTGTTCCCTCCACAGTGGCGCGGCATCGCCGGATTCTCAGAATTCAATGCCTTTTGTGGCTTTCCCTCCGTGTTGAGCCGGATGTTTCTCTTCTCCCATGATAGTGACGAGCTCAGCCTCGTCGAGCAGCCATTCCGGCAGCCCCCGCCCGGAAAGGACCAGATGAACGCCGTGCTGCCGCGCGAGGGCGATGATTTCCCTCAGTTCGTCTTCTGTCAGAAGCCCACAGCCCAGGGCGTACAGCGCTTCATCCATGATCAGCATGTCGGAGGCGGGCAGGGCCTTTTTGCACCGGTCGAAGGTTATTTCCGCGTGTTTCCGGTGAAGCGGGCGTTCAGCTTCTGTCCTGAAAAAGCCAGCGCCCCCTGGAAAGAAATTTTCCCCCAGAAGCCGGCGCAGCATGCGCTGTTCACCGGCGCCAACATCTTTTTTGAGAAATTGCGCGAAGAACACGCGCATATCATGCCCCAGCGCACGCAGGGCCTGGCCTACGCAGGCTGATGTTTTCCCTTTCCCGTTTCCCGTATAAATCAAAAGCATAGTCACCTCACGCACCGAGCGATGCAGGGTAGACCAAAACCGCCGACTCTGCAATTGCTGAGCGTTTGCTCATACTGCCGGGCCTGTCTGAACGATGCAGAAGAAAAAACAAAGATCATAAGATGCTTTTTGGACGCATCATGTGCGCCAGTAATGGTCCGTTCCTCCTGAAGTCACGGAAGGCCGCCGGACTTTTCCCTTGCCATAAAAGCAGGAAAAGCCTATTCTCTTTCTCCGTTGAACGAGTAAATTTTTGAGGAGTGGCGCATGTCACAAGCACGTTCCAGAGCGTATACCGAGGCAGGAGTCAATATTGAGGCAGGCAACTCCCTGGTTTCTCGCTTCAAAAATATTGTCGCCGAAACGCACGTTCACGGAGTCGTCAGCGATATAGGCGGCTTTGGCGGATTGTTCCGGCCGGACCTGTCAGGCATGGAATCTCCTGTCCTTGTGTCATCCACCGATGGCGTGGGCACCAAGCTCAAGCTGGCCAGCGCCTTCAACAAGCATGATACCATCGGTATAGACCTTGTGGCCATGAGCGCCAACGATATCCTTGTCCAGGGAGCAAAACCTCTCTTCTTCCTTGATTATTTTGCCACAGGCCTGCTTGATGTCGAACTGACGACGCAGGTCGTGCAAAGCGTGGCGGACGGATGCAGGCTGGCCGGCTGTGCGCTGCTTGGCGGCGAAACCGCGGAAATGCCTGATATGTATGCTCCCGGCGAGTACGACCTTGCCGGCTTCTGCGTGGGCATCGTTGATAATGCCAAAATCGTCGATGGATCCGGTATCAGCGTCGGGGACGTTGTTATTGGCCTTGGCTCCACCGGGCTACATTCCAACGGATATTCACTGGTGCGCAGGATCCTTGAAAAAAGCGGCCTGAAAGGCGACGATCCTTTCCCGGGAGCTGACGGCGCTACTGTGTGCGACGTGCTTTTGGCGCCAACCAAAATTTATGTGGATATGGTCCGCCAGCTGATGCGTGATTTGCCAATCAAAGGCATGGTGCATATCACAGGCGGCGGCTTTTTTGACAATATTCCGCGCGTCCTGCCGCGTTCCGTCAAGGCGGAGATTCATTTTGGCTCGTGGAAGATGCTGCCGGTCTTTGAATGGCTGCGCGCACAGGGAGAGCTTTCCTGGGATGAAATGCTCCAGATTTTCAACTGCGGTATCGGGTATGTGCTGATTGTGGCTCCTGAAGTCGCCGCGGAAATGATGAGCCGTCTGACCGCTCAAAATGCCGACGCATGGACAATCGGCCGCATCGAGCGGCGCGTTGACGACGAAGAACAGGTTCATATCGCCTACTGAGCCAGGTATTGACACGGTTTCCGGGGTATGGCGAAACGTTCCGCCATACCCTGTTTTTTTACTTTTGATGGTCTGCATGCGGAACAAACATGAATGATTCTCTCTTTCAGCTTCAGACGGCGTACCGCCCTACTGGGGATCAGCCGTCCGCCATCGCCCAGATCGCCGAAAGCGTCCGGCAGGGAGTGCGCGATCACGTCCTTTTAGGGGTAACAGGTTCAGGCAAAACCTTCACCATGGCGAACATCATCGCCAACGTAAACCGTCCTGCCCTGGTCCTCGCGCCCAATAAAACGCTGGCAGCGCAGCTGTACAGCGAGTTCAAGGCGCTTTTCCCCCACAATGCCGTAGAGTATTTTGTCAGTTATTACGACTACTACCAGCCTGAAGCCTACGTTCCGTCTTCGGATACATACATAGAAAAAGATTCCGCCATCAATGATGATATTGACAAGCTGCGCCATGCCGCGACCCACGCGTTGCTGACCCGCCGGGATGTCGTCATTGTGGCTTCCGTGTCGTGCATCTATGGCCTTGGTTCACCGGAATACTACGCGCGTCTGGTGATCCCTGTGGAGGTCGGGCAGCATGTCACCATGGACAGCATCTGCTCGCGCCTTGTAGAGGTCCAGTACGAGCGCAACGATGTCGATTTTCACCGCGGGACTTTTCGCCTTCGCGGCGATGTGCTTGAGGTTATTCCGGCTTATGAGCACGAGCGCGCCCTGCGCCTGGAATTTTTCGGCGATGAGATCGAATCCATCCGCGAAATCGATCCTTTGACCGGAAAGCAGCTTGGCAGCATTGGGAAAACCGTCATTTATCCCGCCAGTCACTATGTTTCAGACAGGGACAACCTTGTCAGGGCGATGCGGGACATCCGTGAGGAATTGCGCGAACGTCTTGAGCTTTTTTCAAAGGAAAACAAGCTGGTAGAGGCGCAGCGCCTGGAACAGCGCACGCAGCTTGATCTGGAAATGATGGAAGAGCTCGGCTATTGCAACGGCGTTGAAAATTATTCGCGTCATCTGGACGGGCGCAAAGCCGGAGAGCCCCCGTCCTGCCTGCTGGATTATTTCCCGGATGATTTCCTGCTGTTTGTCGATGAGTCGCATATTACCATCCCGCAGGTGGGGGGGATGTTCAAGGGCGACAGATCACGCAAGCAGACGCTGGTTGACTACGGTTTCCGTCTTCCTTCGGCTTTGGACAACCGGCCCCTGAATTTTGATGAATTTCTTGCCCGTCTCAATCAGTGCATTTATGTTTCTGCAACGCCAGGCCCATGGGAGCTGAATCGCGCGCAGGGCCTTGTGGCGGAACAGATCATCCGGCCGACGGGCTTGCTTGATCCCAAGGTATCGGTGCGCCCGACCAAAGGGCAGATTGATGATCTGCTTGGCGAGTGCCGGACCCGGGCCGGGCGCGGCGAACGGGTGCTGGTGACCACGCTGACCAAACGGATGGCCGAGGATCTCACGGAATACTTTAATTCTATGGGGGGTTCCGCGCGATACCTGCATTCGGATATTGATACGCTGGAACGCATGGCCATCATCAAAAGTCTCCGCTCTGGTGAATTCGATGTGCTGATAGGTATCAATCTTTTACGTGAAGGTCTTGATATTCCTGAAGTTTCACTTGTTGCCATTCTTGATGCGGATAAGGAAGGCTTTTTGCGTTCCACAGGCTCGCTGATCCAGACCTTTGGCCGCGCGGCGAGAAATGCCGGCGGCGAAGTGCTTTTGTACGCCGATACGACGACGGCTTCCATGCGCGCGGCCATGGAGGAGACAGCCCGCCGCCGCGCCCGGCAGGAAGCCTGGAATGAAGAGCATGGCGTTACGCCGCGCACCATCGTCAAGTCGCTGAATTCGATGTTTGATACGCTCTATGAAGAGCAAAAAGACAAAAAGAAAGGCAGGGGGCGTTCCCGCCAGAGACAGGATACGCCTTTACCGGAAGAAGTCACCGCAACCAATGTGGAAAAAGTTATTCGCCGCCTGGAGCATGAAATGCGGTCCGCCGCAGCTGAGCTGGCCTTCGAGCGGGCGGCTGAGCTGCGGGACAGAGTACGCGCCCTGCGGGAGAAATTTCTGACGCTGTAACGCGCGCTCCTTTTTGTTCAATACCTTCTTTTCTTACCCTTCCCGCAGTGATGGCGTGTCCGGGGGGCGGGCGGCCTTTGTATTGGGGATGTACCCTGAGGAGGAAGTCCTTTTGCTGCTGTTCAAGGCGGCTTCTTTCACCAGAAGCAGGATCACGGAGCCTTTCTGGTTCAGGATCCCGGCGGCGTATTCGGCCTGCGGGCCATTGCCAAAGAAAATATCCACCCGATGACGCCTGATGGCTCCGCCGGAATCCTGCGGCAGCATGACGCGCTGCAGCGGCAGATATGCGCCGGTGGCCTTGTCCGGAATCATATCCCTGATGCGGAACAGGCTTACTTCTTCCAGAAAGATTTTGTCAGAATATATCAAACTTCTTCAATCTTTTCGATAAACGCAAAAAAGACCGGCAGCGCGCTATCGTACGGACGGCAGCACCTCGTGGACGCACAGCATGTTGTCCTGAACGCTGAAGCGGATGGTGAGATTCGCAAATTCAAAGGCGTATATCCGCTCAGGGGATGCCTGGTACGCAGGGCGCGGGTCCTGTTCCAATACCCCGCGCAAAGCGGCGCGTTTCTCTTTTGGAATGGCGGCGAGACATCCGTCAGGAATCGTTACTTCAAGCTTCTGAGGCGGAAGGGAGGCAAAGCCGCCTGCGGCATCCGGGTGGCAGTCCGCATAGGGCACATAAGGCTTTATGTCCAGGATCGGGGTATTGTCCATGAGATCCCCCCCGGAAACGCGCAGGATGCTTCCCAGTTCACTTCGTGTCTCAATGGCTTTCAGCCTGACGCAGGAAAGGCCAATCCCGTTGGGCCGGAAAGGCGAACGGGTGGCGAAGACGCCCATGCGGACATTACCGCCAAGGCGGGGAGGGCGTACCGTCGGTGACCATCCGGCGCGCAGGTTTTCGGAAAACAGCCAGACAAGCCAGAGATGCGAATACGTTTCAATGCCCCGCAGCGCTTCTCTGGCGCGGTATTCCGGCTCAAAAACAATGATGCTTTCCAGTTCGTCCACCAGCCCGCTTTGCCGGGGCAGCCCGAATTTTTGAGGGAAATCATTGTGGATTCTGGCGATGGCACGCATTTTGAGAGGCTCGGCCATAGGTGCTCCCTGAAAGAAAAGCCATTGGCGTGGCGTCCAACCCGTGAATGGTTTTGGACAAATTACCAGCAATTTGGTACAGTTGCTGCGTACAGCGGCTCAGCGCCGGGCAGAGAGTGCCCGCTCGTATACGTGGAGTGTCTTTTCAAGGAAATGCGCGCTGTCCAGATCCCGCATTCTTGTCTCCTGCGCCTGCAGCAACATTTCCCGGTAGGAGCCAGTCTCCGCGAGAGCGCGGCGCAAAAGCGCCGTCAGCGCGGGAACATCTCCGGGAGCGCACAGGGCTTCCTGCGGCAAAAGATCAGGCATGACGCCCACAGATGTGGAAATCAGCGGTCTGCGGCAGGCCATGATTTCCAATGCCGCGCGGGCGATGGTCTCAGACCACAGCGAGGCGACGACGCCGACGTCCAGCGCCGAGATGTGCGCGGGCACATCTTCAACCTTACCGCTGATGACGGTGAATTCCCGCATACCGGCATCCTGTATCCATCTTTCCACTTCTTCGCGGGAAGTCGCCGTGGCAAACCCCAGCAGCAGCAGGCGGACATTGGGATGCCCGTCGCGGATGAGGGCGGCCGCAGCCTCGATGAGCTCTTTCTGGCCTTTCACCCTGTCGAAACGCCCCAGCAGGCCGATGACCTGATGTTCTGGCCGGAAGCCGTATCGGGCCCTCACCTCTTCGCGTCCGGCAGCGTCAAAGTGGAAACGCGCCGTATCAACTCCGCCCAGAATGGTGTGCACATGTCCCGGCTCAAGATGGAGCGTCTCCACAAAATACCTGGCCATGACTGAATTTGTGGCGATGACGGCATCGGCGGCGCGCTGGTGCAGCAGACGGTTGGGCAGGTTGTTTTTGGGCAGCCTTTGGTCGCCGCGCGTGCGGACCAGCGTATAATTTCCCCATTTCTTCAGCAGGCCGAAAAGCAGGAAGGATTCTCCCCGGTGGCAGTTGATGACGTCGGGATTGAAGTCCTGAATCAGCCGGCGGAGATCGCGCGTCAGCCTGGCCAGCACGGCGGGATTGTTGCTGGTCAGGGGCAGGGCGATGGGATCAAGATCCATCTTTCTGGCCTGCTCAAAAGACAGGGTGCCTCCCAGCCCCAGCGTCAGCGTGCGGTGCCCGGCGTTGTTCAGCAGGCGCGCCAGTTCCATGCCATACCATGCCGTGGCGTTAAACCAGCGGACATTGACAATCTGGATGGTGCGCAGGGTGGAGCGGAAGATGGCCATGGCGCGTCTTAGTGATGATGTTCAAGGAAAGGATGAAGAATGAACAGGATGCTGACACAAACCATGATGATGCCGAGTATGCGGCGAAAGATGTTTTCCAGCCTGTGCGGATCCTGATGCTGGCAGTTGATGTGGTGTTCTTCTTCGGATTCGTGATGGTGGGCAAGCAGTTTTGCGGCCAGCGGCGCCGAACAGCCGACGAAGACCATGGGCGTGCAATGTCCAAGCCCGAAACAGGCGGCAAGAAGGATGCAGACGAGAATCCCCTGCGGCAGCGAGATCATCATCACCGGAACAAGAAATCCCGCGGAGCATCCTCCCGACAGGAGCCCGTATCCGAAACCAAGGGCCATGACGCCGGACTGGGGGCCAAGTCCGAGATATTTTCCCATGGCATCCAGAAGGTGCGAGGCGCTGGAACAGGTATGTCCGCGCAACATGCTGACGCCGAACCACAATAACACAACGCCGGCCGGAATGGTCCAGTAGTGGCTGCCCGCGGCAAGGCCGGCGCCGAATATGGCGATGAGCGCGCCGAACAGCGGAATGGTCGCGTAATAACCCAGCGCGAAAAGCAGCACGTCCGCAAGCGCCTGGCGTGGACTCTGGGCCTTTTGGTCAAAAGGACCGACTCCGGCGGCATGGCTGGTCAGAAGCGGGATGATGCCGAGATGACAGGGACTGAGAAGAGCGCTTCCCAGCCCCCAGAGGAGAGCGGCGAAACAGGCCCCGCCGAGACTGCCGGACGGCCAGTGTGAAGGTTCGAAAAACAGCATGTCAAGCATGATCATATGTCCTGCTGTGAGAAAAGGATGTGGGATGAGTAGCAAATCCGGTTTTCTTTTGCAATCGGCACGGGTGTGGCAGATGTTCGGATACTCATTGATCTCTCAGTGTGCCTTGCCGAATGTACCAGTGTACAGGGGAGGACGACATGAATCCGGAAACCATGATATGCGGCTTGCTGGATAAGGCGGATATCGTTTTAAACGGAAACCGCGCCTGGGATATTCAGGTGCATAACCCGGCTTTGTATTCCAGAGTGCTTCGGTTCGGGACATTGGGGCTGGGCGAGTCATACATGGAAGGCTGGTGGGATTGCGAAGCGCTGGACGAGATGATCTGCCGGGCGCTGCGTGCCGGACTGGAAAGCCGCCTGCCCAGCTCCATTCCCGAAGTCATTATGACCGCCGCTCATGCATTGTGCAACCTCCAGACCAGATCGCGGGCCGGTATTGTGGCCAGGCGTCACTATGATCTTGACAATGCGCTTTTCGAAGAGATGCTTGGGGCTACCATGAATTACAGCTGCGGATACTGGAAAGACGCCGCGACACTGGACGAAGCCCAGAATGCCAAGATGGAGCTTATCTGCCGCAAATTGAAACTGGCCGGAGGAGAAAGCGTGCTGGATATCGGCTGCGGCTGGGGCGGGCTTGCCATGTATATGGCGCGCAACTACAACGTGAATGTCACGGGGATCACGCTGTCAAAAGAACAGCTCGCCTGGGCGCGCAGCCACGATCCCGACGGTCTGGTCAGCTGGGAGCTGCTGGATTACCGCTCATTGGGCGAGAGCCTGCGCGGGCCTTACGACAAACTGGTGTCCGTCGGCATGTTTGAGCATGTGGGGAGAAAAAATTACGCCGCCTTCATGCGGCACACGCATGACGTCCTCAAGAAGGAAGGGCTTTTCCTTCTGCACAGTATCGGCGGCGCGGCTGGCCGTACCGGCGCTGATCCGTGGATGAACCGGTATATCTTCCCTAACGGGGCGCTGCCGTCTTTATCCTCGCTGGCCAACGCCTTGGATCGACGCTACATCATGGAAGACTGACATAATTTCGGCGCCGACTACGACCGGACGCTTCTCGCCTGGTACAGCCGGTTCGAGGCGGGCGCCGCCAGCGGCCGTTTTGCCTGTGATGAAACAACCCGGCGCATGTTCCGTTACTATCTGCTGAGCTGCGCCGGAGCATTCCGCGCCCGTACTATCCAGCTGTGGCAGATTGTCCTCAGCCCAGAAGGAGTGGCAGGCGGGTACTGCTGCCGGTGAATTGGCTTTGAAGGGGGCGTACGGCTTTTGGGGGGCGGTTAAAAAGGCTTTCTTCAAAAAGAAAACACCAAAGACGCCGGAAACGGCTGTTCCCGGCGTCGCTGGTAACGTTATGCAGGCGGAAGATTATGCTTTGACGGCGTTCACGGCCTTGGTAAGGCGGGAAACCTTGCGGGCTGCGTTCTTCCAGTGCAGCACGCCCTTGCCGGCAGCCTTGTTCAGAGTGGAAGCGGCGGCGCTCAGCATCTGCTGAGCCTTTTCGGCGTCATTATCCTTGATGGCCGCGCGGACATCCTTCACGACGTTGCGGATGCGCGTCTTGGCGGCGCGGTTCATGGCGTTGCGCTTTTCGCTCTGTTTGTGGCGCTTGATGGCGGACTTGTGGTTAGCCACGATTTTTCCTCCGGTCATTGAAATTAAACATCAACCGGGACGGTACCCCGGAAACTTGAAACATCGGAAGTCGAAATTCTTAGCCTGATTGTCGCTGTTCGTCAAGTGTTTTGCCGCGTGACAATATGTCTTCCGTCAGAAGCCCCGAAACAGCCTTTCGCGAAGCCGGAAAAAGCGTTCGTGCCGGGGCTCGTGGAGCCTCCGCGGGACTACATGTCCAGAATCAGTTCGAGCAGCAGGCGTACGGCGAAACCCCTCGCCCCTGCCTTGTCATTGCCTTTCGGTTTTGCGTAAGCCGGCCCGGCGATGTCCAGATGCGCCCAGCGGACGTCTTCATTGACAAAGCGCGCGAGAAAGGCCGCGGCAGAGCAGGCGCCGCCTTCGCGGGTGCCGGCATTGGCGAAATCCGCTGTGGAGCTTTTCAGCGTCTCGAAATACATATCCCACAGCGGCAGCGGCCAGTACCGTTCTCCGATCATCTCTCCAAGGCCGAGAATGCGTTCCGGCAACAGCAAGTCCCGGCTGAACACGCCGGCGACCTCATTCCCAAGAGCCACGACACAGGCTCCGGTCAGCGTGGCAAGATCGATCATCAGGGAGGGTTTCCAGCGTTTTTGCGCGTAAGTCAGCGCGTCGCACAGCACAAGGCGGCCTTCGGCGTCCGTATTGACAATCTCCACCGTCTGGCCGGACAGGGTTTTGACGACATCACCGGGACGCGCAGCTGTTCCTCCGGGCATGTTTTCCGTGCAGGGAAGCAGGCCTATGACGCGCCTGCCGGGACGTATGCCGCCCAGCGCGTGGAATACGCCGAGAACAGCGGCGGCCCCGGACATGTCATCCTTCATGGCTTCCATGCCGGCGGCCGGTTTCAGGCTGATTCCCCCGCTGTCGAAGGTCAGCCCTTTGCCAATCAGAACGACAGGATTTTCGGCGGCATGTCCGCGCGGCGCGTACTCAAGGATAATGAACCGCGGTTCGTTGGCCGCTCCGGCGCTGACGGCAAGCAGGGCGTTCATGCCGAGCGTCTGCATCTCGGCGGGAGTGAGAACTTGGCAGCGCATGGCGCCGCCGCAGCGGTCAGCCAGCATAAGGGCTTGTTTTGCCATGTAGGAAGGCGTGACAATATTGGCCGGGCCATTAATCAGTTCCCTGGCAAAAAGAACGCCCTCAGCAGCCACGGAAGCCTTTTTCACCGTTGCGGCAAGAGCGGCGTCCTCTTTTTCTCCCAGCAGGAGCAGCCGGGAAGGATCGGGAAATTCAGCGCGCTGCTTTTCCCCGTCGCTTTTGTACGTTGTCTGCCGGTACAGGCCGACGGCAGCGCCGCAAAAAAGTTCGGTGACCACCCGTTCCCGCTGTTCTTTGGGGAAGAGGGAAAAAAGATCCGGCAGGCTGACAGCAAACTCATCCACATGCATTTCGCGGCAGAACCGGGCGGCGGCTCCGGCCGCTTCGCGCAGGGCGTCGAGCCCCTCCCGGCGGGAGACGAGCCGCTCCTTTTTGCCCAGACCCGCGAAGATGACGCGGGGAAAGGCGCTTTTCCCGGGGGAGTAAACAACGGCGCATGAACCGGGATTCGCGGAAAATTCGGCGAGAGCTGCCGAGTCTTTCAGCCACGGAACCGTTTTTTGAAGCGCGGGGCAAAAAGCGGCTGCGCGGGCGTTTTTTTCTTCCGCGCTGATGAAAATCACCAGAGCCGGCGCATGCCAGCGAGACAATTCGGTAACGATTTGAGTATGGAACATGCTTGGTTCTCCAGTCCGGGCAGAATGAAAATCTGGCTGGGACTATGGCGCTTTTTGGCGCAGGGGTCAAATCCCTGCTACTAGACCTCAGACGCGGAATCTGGTAATTGTTTGCCCAGTGATGCCGAGGCGGACGCAGACCTGTTTTCTCGCGCCGGGCCTTTGCCACCAAAACAGCGTTGAAAGACGTTAAGGAGAAAAAAGCATGGCGAGCAATCCCTCTTGGAAGCATTACACAAAATTGAAAGAGATGTCGCGTTTGCGGGCTATCGCTGAGTCACTTTTCAACAACCGGAATGACGGTAACTCTCCACGCTATGTCTCGGCGGCGGAAGCCTATGCCATGGCTTGCAAGCTGCCGTGGGTGACCGTGACCGATCTTCCGATGGACAAGGGGACGATCAAGCGCCTTGGCCTGCCCGAAGACGCCAAAGTCTTCAACGACAACAACGGGATGACCGTCGGGCGCAGCGCCGATGCCCGCATGTTTTACAACAGGGCGAGCGCCGCTGACAAAAACAAACTGGAAGGATTGCTGCGCGAAGCCGTGTACAAGATGCAGTGCGAGCACAAGCTGGTCATCGCCGAAGCCGTGGTCGGGCTTGACCCCCACCTCATGGTGAAAGCCCGCATGATCGCCCCTGAAAGCGACATCGCCAATATCTTCCACTGGTACGCCAATTTCTCGCCTTTGACCTCCGTGCCCGAGTACGCGAAAAGCGATATCCTGCCTATGCAGGATATTCTGTTTGTCTCCTTCCCCGAATGGACCTCGAACGATCCTCGCTGGGCCAAGGGGTGCGTCGCCGTCGATGAAGAGCATATGACCATCTTCAACCTTGGGATGCGCTATTTTGGCGAACGCAAGAAAGGCACGCTGACCATGGCCTGGACCGCCGGCATGCGGCTTGGCATGGTGGCCGCGCACGCCGGCATCAAGGAAATCGATTTTACCCGCGTGCCGGAGTACGCGCACCGCGGCAAGCAGGTGATTGCCTTCTACGGCCTGTCCGGCTCGGGCAAGTCTTCTCATACCAACGCCCTGGATAATGCCGGCACGCTGCCCAAGGGCTTCCGGCGCCGTATTGCCCATGACGACGCCTTCCAGATCGACTACAAGAATCGCGTTTGCTATGTCTGGGAACCCTCCCTGTACGACAAAACCGACAGCCGCGATATCGATCATCCTGACTGGAAATACTGCATCTCGACCCAGAACATGCTGGTGGTGAATTATAACGGCAAGATTATTCCCGCCGGCCAGGACATCCGCAACAACAACGGCCGCGCGCTGTTCAGCCGTGAATTGCTGGGCAAGACAACGAATTCCATTGGTTTTCCGAATTCCATCGGCTGGCTCATGAAGGATTCGACCCTTCCGCCCATCATGAAGCTGACCAACCCCGATCTCGCCGTGGCCATGGGTGCTACCCTGATGACCAAGAGAACCGCCGCTGAAAACGTCAGCGCCGAGGAAATGAAAAAACTGGTGTTCGTGCCTTTTGCGAACCCATTCCGTGTCTATCCTCTGTATGAAGACTGCTTCGGCTACGGAGAAATCTTCAAATCCGGATGCGAATGCTTTGTGTGGTCCGGCGGTGGCGGCGGCATGTGGGACGGCTCTGACGAGCAGCTGAAGAAGGTGCCCCTTGAGGTATCCCTGACGCTTCAGACGGCTGTGCTTGAAGGCACGCTGGAATGGGAAGACTGGGAACTTGTCGATGGCGCGCAGATTCCGACCAAAGCTTCCATTGAAAAGATTTTGCCGGGATTCTATGACAAATACAACCCGCGCAAGGTCCCGAACATGGAAGGCTTTGTGACCACGCTCAAGGACCGCTTCCAGCAGCGCCGCGATTTTATCGCCGCCAGCGATATCAGCGAGCGGCCTGAACTGATGGAACGCCTTGTGAAGTCGCTCAAGGTCAACAAGTAATTCTCCGAAAAGAAAAGTATCAACAATGTCAAAGGCGGCGTGACAGGCTCCTGTCTGCGCGCCGCTTTTTTTACGGCGGCAGCGACTGGATTTTTGCAGACGTATGGGCTATACTGCCGCATATCTGGAGGCGACCATGAGATATCTTGTCGTGGAAGATTTTGCGGGACAGCCTGTACCTTTTCTGTTCCCTGACCGCGTTGATCATGCGGACATGCGGGATCAGCTTCCTTACGGCCGTGTCCTGGGCGCGGGGGATGTGAGCATGGCTGACGGGCATATCCGGTGTACCGGAGGCAGTGCAGAGCTGGGTATTCTGGCCAGAGAAGAAGACGCGGCGGTTATAGAAGCCGCCCTGCATATCGCGGGATAACAGAAACAGCAAACGGGGCCTTCCGGCAAAAGCAGAAGGCCCCGTCTTATTTTGGCCGCAAAGGTTACAGCGTGATCGTCTGGCCAGGAACCATGGCAATGACGCGGCAATGCGGCGCCGCCACGCGGACTTCGCCGGCAAATTCATCCGTGTTCTGGGCCAGCAGGCCGAATGTGCCCCAGTGCATGGGAATGACGGCAGGCACGCCAAGCAGCCTGCAGGCGAGGGCGGCCTGTTTCGCGTCCATCGTGTAAAAACCGCCGCAGGGCAGCAAGGCGACATCCGGCGAATACAGCTCCCCAATCAGGGACATGTCGCCAAAAATGCCCGTGTCGCCGGCATGATAGATGGTAAACCCGCCCGGCATTTTCAGAACATAACCAACCGGCGTGCCGGATTCTGAGGTATGGAACGCATGGGTCATGGTTATGGACATGCCTTTGTGAGTGATCGTCCCGCCGACATTGAAGCCTGACGAACCGGGCACAAGATCCTTGCGTAGCCCCCGCGCGACCAGGTTTGTCGCGGTACCGACGACGCAGGCGCACAGCGCGTTTCTGGAATTGCAGAGGGCAACGGCATCGCCGGCGTGGTCGCCATGGTCATGGGTGACAAGCACCGCATCTACAGGCGGAATGTCCTCTGTCTTGACAGGGCACTTGGGATTGCCGGTGATAAAAGGATCGATGATTGCCGCGGTGTCGTTTTCGGAAATGCGGAAACAGGAATGGCCATACCAGGTGATGGAGACACTCATGAATTCCTCCTGCTGACAAAAAGGTTTTTCTTCTCCCCGGGGAGAAAAGGATGTTGACAAGATGGCGACGCCGGCGGGGGCGTCTGGCCAGCCCGGCCTTCAGGAAGAGAAGGCCGCGCGATGTTGTCACCGCCAGAGGCAGAAGCTGCCTGCAAACAGAAATGATTGTGCGTTGAACCGCCGGAACTGTCAATTGGACAAAGAAGGGAAAAAAGAATGCGGCTGACTGTGCTTGTTGATAATATGTGCGAAAAATCATCGCTCATGGCCGAATGGGGCTATGCCGTGCATCTGGAAACACCGCATGGCAACATCCTGCTGGATACGGGCGGGCCGTGCCACGTCCTTCTGCACAACATGGCCCGTCTTGGCGTCGCGGCGGAAAAGATTGACCATATTGTGCTGAGCCACGGGCATTACGATCATGTGAGCGGGCTTGGCGACGCCATCAGCCGGGCGCCTTCCGCCGTGCTGTGGGGCGCAGCCGGCATCGCCACAGAGCGCAGGGGCGACGCGGACGCGGGGCGTTTCAACGGCGGGGGGCCCTTGCTTGAGTTGCCCGCCATGCGCAAAGTGGATCCTGAAGCCGTCATCCTGCCGGGGGTTACGGCCTTTGTGGTACCGCAGGAAGCGCGTGATCCCGCATATCAGGTGAAAACGAATTTATGGGAAGTGGAAAAGGGCGGAAAGGTTGTGCCCGACACCTTTGCTGACGATTTATCCCTGCTGGTTGAAGGACAATACGGCGTTTCGCTTCTTTTGGGGTGCGCGCATACGGGACTGCCCAACATCCTTGAATATATCAGAAAACATTTTGGAATCAGCAGCCTGTATACCGTGACAGGGGGGACGCATCTTTCGGCTTTTTCTCAAGAAAAACTTGAAGTATGTCTTGAGCAGTTCAGGCAGTTTCCTATTCAGAGGTGGCGTCCGAACCACTGCACAGGTTTTGCCGCGGCCGCGGCCCTTGCCGGAACGTTTGCCGATGTGCGCTGGGCAGGCGCCGGGGCGACGCTGGATTTGTGACGGGGAAGAGCGGAAAAAGAGCATGCCGGGAAAGCCGTGTCGCGCCTGACACGGCTTTTTTGTGCCAGGCGCTTTTCGTCCTTCGGTTAAAGGCCTCTTTGCACTGCGGTGTGAGGACTCTGTGCCTTGTTGCCTTTTAGGGCGTCTTGCCGCATACTGGCCGGGTTCATCAGGAACACTTTTCGGGTGTCCGCCGTTTCGGCGGAAAGTGGAAAGTTCGGTATCCAAACCGACGCTGGCCCGCAACCGTGAAAGGGGACGAAACCGTATATGTCACTGTGGCTTAACGCCATGGGAAGGCGCGGAAGTAGGAAGATCCTCAAGCCGGGAAGCCAGCCCGAAGAGCAGTAACCAGAGTCCGCGGCAGGCCTGGTCACCTTTTGGAATCCGCTTTTGGCGTATGAAAGCGGTCCTCCCTCTGGTGCCAACGAAACTTCCCGGACTCGCAGCAACCTGCGTGGCTCAGGACTGGAGAGGCGGAATGTTTCGTTTTTTAGCGGGCTGTTGTGCCCTGTCTGTCGTTTTACTTCCATATGCGCAGGCCGTCGGCGCGGATGTCCTCACGGGAGAGGCTCCGGCGCTGCCCGAGGTCGTGGTCACGGCGTCAATGGAGCCTGCTGAGGTCCAGAAGCTGCCTGTCACTGTGCAGGTCGTTTCTTCCGAACAGCTTGAACGTCTTGGCGCGGAAACCCTTGAACAGGTGCTGGAGCGGTATGTGCCCGGCAACAGCGTCATTCAGCCGGGAGCTTACGCGGCTGTGGGGATGCGCGGTTTTCGCTCCAATCGCAGCGCCGGGACGACGCTGGGCGATGGCGTGTTGATCCTTATTGATGGCCATCGCGCCGGCACGGGCAACGCGGCGGCCATTCCCATGGCCAATGTCGAACGTGTGGAAATCGTGCGCGGCCCGGCCTCGGTGCTTTACGGAGGCTCCGCCATGGGCGGCGTCGTCAACTTGATCACCAAACGGGGGAAAGGCGAGGCGTCAGGGCAGATCGGCATGGAATACGGCCGGTTTGACCGCAGGCGGGCCGAAGCCGGCGTGTCCGGAGGCATTGACGGGGACCGGTTTGGATATTCCATCGCCGTCCAGGGAGCCGCTTCCAGTGACTACAAGGATGGGAACGGCAGGCGGTACCAGAATTCCGAATACAAGAATGGCGGCGTGGCCGGTTCGGTAACGTTCCGTCCGCAGGAAAAGACCAGCCTTTCCGTCGTCGCCGCCCTGAACGCCATTGGTGACACAGGCAGCCCCGGGGGATATTATGCCTTCGGACTGACGCCTGATGACAGTATGCGTGACGCTTTCCAGTATCTCGCGCTGGAATATGACGATACGCTGGAAGGCGGCGTGACCCTGCGCGGCAGCCTGTATGGCAGCCGCAACAGGTATGACTACATGTGGGATGGCCTCTTCGGCTCGGGGAACTCCACCTATCGCGCCGATACGCTGGGCGGCCGGATGGTGGCCGGGATTCCGCTGGACTGGGCCGGACGCCTGGCTCTGGGGGCCGAGTATTCCTTCATGCGGGAAAACGCGTACGGCACTTCCGTATCCCAGCCCAATTCCGAATACAACGTGCTGGGGCTTTTTGCCGAGCATACTTTTGACATCGGGGATGTGAACGTCCGGTACGGGCTGCGCTATGACGTATACCGTGAACGGCTGAAGCACACGGCCGGCCTTGCCAGTGTCCATGCGGACAGCAAGACTTACAGCCATGTAAGCTGGAGCGCCGGGGCGACCTGGTGGGCGCTGGACTGGCTGGGCCTGCGGGTAGCCGGGGCTACCGCGTATGTCCCGCCGACGGCGACCAAGCTGGCTGGCGATTTCCTCACTGCCGGCATGTGGGGACAGCATTATGTCGGCAATCCGGATCTGCACGCCGAAAAAAGCATCACCGGCGAGGCCGGGGTAGAGCTGGATTTTGGCAGACTTCGCGGCAGCGCGGCGTATTTTTATACAAAATACACAGATCGCATCACGACGAAGACGCTGCCCAGCTTTGACATCACGTACATAAATACGGGCGATCAGCGGCTGGCGGGCTTTAACCTCGCCTTAAACTATACCGGCGAGTATGAAGTAGGCCTTCCTGAAAAACTGGGATTCTCCCTTTACGGAAACGGCGAATTCTTCACCGAACGGCGTGATCGCAGCGGAAACCCCGCCGGTTCTAAGGTGGCCATGTACGTGCCGCAGTACAGCGCCGTGGCCGGCCTTGGCCTAGGGTACGGCAAAGTCTGGCTGGATGTGAATGGACGGTTTACCGGTCCCCAGTATCAGGATGAGTTCACTACCTATACTGTGACCAGAATGGGGTCTTTCGCCGTGTGGAATGCGCGCCTGACCGTGCGTCCGCTGGAACGGCTGCGCGTGTATCTGGATGTGTCCAACATCGGAGACAAGCAGTACGCCTACACCTATGACTATCCGCTGCCCGGCCGCGCGGTGAGCGTAGGTTTTGCCTACACATTCTGAGCCATACCTACTGTTTCGGAGGCAGCCATCATGTTTCCCCGCAATTTTTCTCAACCACGGACGGCAGATAAACACCGTCCCGCTGCGGGGAAACTGTGGCTGGCCGGAACAGCGGCGCTTCTTTTTTCCATGGCGGCCGGGATACTGTTCGGCTCTGTTTCACTGGCTCCCTCTGAGGTCTGGAGCGCCCTTCACGGCCAGGCCTCGCCGGGGGCCCTTTCCATTGTTCTTGACCTGCGCCTGCCGCGGGTGCTGATGGCGGCCGGGGCGGGGTCCGCGCTTGCTCTGGCCGGGCTTTCCTTTCAGACTGTCCTGCGCAATCCTCTGGCCGAGCCGTATATCCTCGGCATTTCCGGCGGCGCGGCTGTGGGCGTGCTGCTGGCGGCACTGACGGGCCTTTCCGGGTGGGGAAGCCACATATGCGCGTTTCTGGGGGGAATGCTCACGCTGGCCTTTGTCTGGTTCTGGGGCGGGCGCTGCAGCACAACGGGGCTGCTTCTTTCGGGCGTCATGATCAATGCGTTTTGCGGCGCGCTGATTCTTTTTCTGCTGTCACTGCTCAATCCCGGCGAGGCCGGAAGCGTGCTCTTCTGGTTCCTCGGAGATTTGGGAGGCTGTTCGTTGTCCGGCGCGTTGCTTGCGCTGGCCCTGCTTATTCCCGGCTGCCTTTTGCTGAGCTGTGCCGGGCACGGCATGAACCTGCTGCTGCTTGGCGAAGAGACTGCGCAGAGTCTTGGAGTGCCTGTGCGCGCGCTGACACTGGCCTTTCTGATTGTTTCCTCATTGATGGTCAGCCTGGTCGTGGCGGCAGTAGGACCGCTGGGCTTTGTGGGGCTTATCGTGCCGCAGGCCCTGCGCCGTGTGCTGGGCGGAGATCACCGGCGTCTCGCCCCCGCTTCGCTGCTCTTTGGCGCGGCGTTCATGGTGCTGTGCGATATGTGCGCGCGGTGCCTGCCGGAGCAGGGCGAACTGCCCGTCGGCGTCCTGACGGCGCTTGTCGGCGCGCCGCTGTTCATACTGCTGCTGCGGAAGGTATCGTGATGTCCGCGCAGCTTTGCCTTGAGCATGTTTGCGTGGCCCGTCCCGGCGGGCACGCCGCCGCTATTCTGACTGATATCTCATTTGCGGCGTATGCCGGTGAACTGCTTGTTGTCGCAGGGCCGAACGGTTCGGGTAAAAGTACCTTGCTCAGAATCATGTGCGGGCTTCAGATTCCGGATGCCGGTACGGTGCGTCTCGAAGGACGCCGCCTTGCCGCTTTTTCCCTGCAGGAACGAGCCCGCCGCATAGCTTTTGTATCCCAGAGGGGCGAAGAAAATGTGCCGCTGACGGTCTTTGAGGCGGTGCTTCTTGGGCGGGCGCCATGGCAGAACATGTTTGGGAGTTCGACGGATGAGGATGTGGAACAGGTTCGGGCAGCGCTGGATAAGATGGAAATAAGCGCTCTTTCCGGACGGTTCTGGACACAGCTCAGCGGCGGCGAGCGGCAGCGCGCCTTCATCGCCCGCGCCCTGTGCCAGAATCCCCGCGTTCTGGTGCTGGATGAACCGACCTCAGCGCTTGACTACCGGCACCAGCTGGTACTGATGGATCAGCTTGCCCTGCTGCGTGACAACGGCGTCTGCGTGGTGATGGCCACGCACGACATCAGCCTTGCCGCCCGGTATGCCAACCGCCTTTTGCTGCTGAAAAATGGCGCTTGTCTGGGACAAGGCGCGCCGCGGGAAGTCCTTTCCGAAGAACGCCTTGCAAAGCTGTATCAATGCCGCCTGCTGGTGGATGAAGACCCATGGACGCATACCCTCAGAGTCACCCCCTTTTCCTGCCAGCCGCCATCAATGTGACTGTACCCGACAGACGCGTGTCCTGCATGGCGCTGGCGGTGTCTTTTTTGCTTCATGCCATTGCCTCTGGCTGTATGGTCTGGTGGGCGTGGAGCGGGTATGCGTCATGGCGCGGGGGCGGCGGTGAGGGGGAGTGGACTGTCTTTATCATGACTGAGCGCGCGGGAGACGGCGGACAGGCTTCCCCGGCGGCTTTTCCGCTGCCGGCAGGGGATTCTGCACACATGCCTGCCCAGGTTCCCGCATCGAATCTTGCCCCTCACCCAACCACAGAAGAACGTTCCCCTTCCTCTGAGGAGCTTTTGCCAGGGGAAGAGGAAAACAGCGTTTCCCCTCTCTTGCAGCCAAAAACGCTTCCTTCGCCTGTTGCCTCTGTCCCCGTAGAGACCGGCGAAAAAGTCCGCCAGAACCAGCATCCTTTTACTGAAAACGCGCCGGCTGTTTCAGCGGCTGGTACTCCCAAACCAAAATCAGTTCATTCCCGGCGCGCAAAGGCTTCGGCGGCTTTATCCCGTCCGGCGGAAGCCAGCCCACGGCCGGCGCGGCGCGCTATACCCGGAGAGAACAATGCGGATGTTGCTGCTGATAAAGGGAAAGGGACAGGCGCCCCTGCCGCCGGAAGCGGTGGCGCGGACGGAAGCAGAGGGCTGGGGCAGAGGGCTGGGACGGCCGGAGGCGCAGTCTTCGGATTGGCGGAGGGGCCCTCATTTTGTTCGTTTGTCATGCCTGACTACCCGGCTTCGGCGCGCAGGCGCGGCATTTCCGGACTGGTGGTCATCGAAGTGGCTCTTGATGAACAGGGACAGCTGCTGGCGGCACAAGTGCGGCAAAGCCCCGACACAAGCCTGGAACAGGCAGCCCTTAAGGCAGTCAGGACGGCAACATTCAATCCTTACCGTCCGGGGGGCGGGCCGGGGAAAGCCTGCCGTACAATGGTCCCCATCCGTTTTCAGCTCCGTTAATGCCTTTCCCGAAGAGTATTTTTGGGGGGAGAGAGCGTAGGAATAAGGGATAAAAGTAAATAAAAAATATATAAAAATAAGCAAGTGAGCCGCAAGATTGGCTTGCCTGCCCGCAAGCAGTATGGTATGAGGCGGATGTGCCATGCGCATGTTGCGTTTGAAAAACAGGCCGGAAAAGAGCCCGGAACGTCCGGAAGATTGTCCCTGCCTGCAGTTTCAAGCCGCGAAAGGGCATGTGATGACGAAGACATTCTTCACGTTTCTTTCTTTTTCAGGCGCGGCCGCGTTTTTCCCCGGCTGCACCTGACTTGCCGCTGTGCGATGGGACTGGATGTCCTGTACGTTTTTTGCGGCTTAAGCGTTTTTCCTTCCTCCTTTTGACTTGAGCCGCCCAACGGCAGCCAGTGCTCATCGGAATCGTGCGTGTGCACGATTTTTTTGTTGTGGACTGCCGGATGCCAGGCAGATTCGGCAAAAGCCATGCCGTCTGCCGCAGTTGACCTTCAGCGTACGGGCATGACGGATTTGGCGATCATCTTTTATTTTTTTCAGGAGGATGGCATGAAACGGTTGGGATTGTTGGTTCTGAGTGTGCTTTTTGCCGCTTCGGCAAGCTATGCCGAAGATCCGGCGCTTGCGCCTTTCAACGGGGCAAGCGGGACCGTCGCTATTGCGGGAGGCACCGCGCACATTCCCGTGATGAAGGGGGCGGCGCAAAATATCATGAAATACAATGCCAAGGTGCGCGTTACCGTCGCAGGCGGCGGTTCCGGCGTCGGGGTACAGAAGGTAGGGGAAGGGCTGGTGCAGATTGGCAATACCGGACGCGCCCTGAAACCGGGAGAAATCGAAAAATACGGTCTGGTCACGCATCCCTTTGCCATTGACGGCGTCGCGGTGGTGGTCCATCCGGAAAACCCTGTGACGGCGCTCAGCAAAGCACAGCTGAAGGATGTGTTCGCGGGAAAGATCACCGACTGGTCACAGCTGGGAGGAAAGGCGGGGACTATCGCGCTGTATGTGCGCGAAGATGGTTCCGGCACGCGCGAAACCTTTGAGGAACGCGCCCTTGACAAGGGAACCTCAAGCCCGGCGGCCAATGTGGTGAATTCCAACGGCGCCATGAAGACTGCTGTGGCGCAGGATAAGAACGCTATCGGTTATGTGGGCATCGGACATCTGGACAACAGCACCAAAGGCGTAAGTATCGACGGCATGGTGCCCTCGCAGAAAAATGCGGCTGACGGTTCGTACACGGTGACACGGTTGCTGTACATGAATACCAAGGGCCAGCCTGAAGGCCTGACCAAAGCGTTCATTGACTACATCTATTCTCCTTCCGGTTCTGAGATCATCCGGAAATCCGGATATATCCCCACGGGGCGCAAGTAATGTCATTCCTGCCGGCGGGCACACAGCGCTATCCGCATCGCCTTTTCGCCGGAAACGGCGAAGGGGCGGGGTGGCTTTTGCCGTTGGCCGCCGGCATTGCCATGGCTGGCGTCCTGTTCATGGTTCTTATGATTGTCGTCTCCGCCCTGCCGGCGCTGGGGCAGAGCGGAGGCGGTTCGCCGTTTACGTTGGAATGGCAGCCGTATCAGGGACGTTTTGGAATCCTTCCCATGCTTGCGGGGTCTCTGGCCCTGGCGCTGTTTGCCATCATGCTGGGTTTTCCCGTCGCTTTTGGCGTATGCGCATGGCTGCTTGCCGTGGGCGAAGGGCGTCGTCTGCTCGCCTGCGGACTGCGCGGCGTCATTCGTTTTATGACGGCCATTCCCACCGTTGTGTATGGTTTTGCCGCGGTTTTTCTGCTGGCGCCGCTTATTCGCGAGGGGGTGGGCGGCACGGGGATGTGCCTGCTGACTGCCGGGCTGGTGCTGGCGCTTTTGATCGTGCCGACCATGGTGCTGGTGCTGGAGGCGGGCTTTTTGCCCCGCATGGAGGCGCTTTGCCCGGGAGGGCTGGCCCTGGGATTTTCCCGGCTGGAACTCTTTACGCTGTTTGTTGTGCGGGGCGGGCGGTCTGTTTTGGTGAACGCCGCCTTGCTGGGCTTTGGCCGGGCGGTGGGGGATACGCTGATTGGGCTCATGCTCGCGGGCAACTCTCCGCAGTTTCCCGGCGGCTTACTGGAAAGCCTGCGCACGCTGACCGCCCACATGGCCATGGCTACCGCTAATGAAGTAGGCGGCGCCGCCCATTTGTCCCTGTTCGCGGCGGGTTTTCTGCTGCTTGTGCTTAACATCGGCATCAGCCTTGCCGTGCGCCGGATCGGGGGGCCAAAACGATGAACCGCGTTTTGCGCCATGCTGTTCTGTACGGGATGATGTGGGCAAGCGTCCTTGTTGTCTTAGGCGGCGTGGGAACCCTGACAGGGTATGTCGTCCTGCGGGGAGCGCCTGCCCTGGGCGGGGCGCTTTTCTTCGGCGATGCTCCGCCGCTGGCTGCCATTCTCGGGGAAGCTCCGGTGTGGGAAGGTATCTGGCCGGCCTGCGCGGGTACTATCTGTCTTGTGGGGCTTACCATGGCACTGGCGCTTTTCCCCGGTATCGGCTGCGGGATCTATCTTGCGGAGTTCGCCTCAGGAGCCGCGGCGCGCCGCATCCGCACCGCGCTGGACATTCTGGCCGGGACGCCATCCATCGTCATGGGCCTGTCGGGGTTTGCCCTGATACTGCTTCTGCGGCGCACGATACTGCCGCAGGCGAACACATCGCTTCTTCTGGCCGCGGGATGCCTTGCGCTGCTGGTGCTGCCCGTGCTGGTCAGCGTGACATGCGAAGCGCTGGAATCCTTGCCGCAGGAGCTGCGTCTGACGGCGCTGGCACTTGGCTTTACGCGCAGGCAGATGGCCTGGAAGGTGCTTCTGCCGGCGGCAGGCAGAGGCATAATGGGCGGCGTTGTCCTTGCTGTCGGGCGCGCGGCGGAGGATACCGCCGTGATCATGCTGACAGGCGTGGTGGCCAATGCAGGATTGCCGGCAGGCATCAGCGAGACGTTTGAAGCCCTGCCGTTTACGGTTTTTTATACAGCCGCGCAGTACCAGACACAAGACGAGCTTATGCGCGGGTTCGGCGCGGCGCTGGTGCTGCTGGCGCTGGCGGCCCTGCTGCTGGCACTGGCCCGTCTTTTGGATGCTGGCGCACGGCATCGCTGGCGGCGCGGGGGGAGTGTATGAGCATACGTTCATCCAGAGTGGCTGTGGCTGTGAGACAGCTTTCCGTCGCCTTTGACGGGCGATGGGTTCTTCATGATGTTTCGCTGGAGTGTCCCGCGACAGGGATGACGGTGCTTGTGGGGCGCTCAGGTTCAGGAAAAACCACCCTGCTGCGGGCGTTGAACCGCTTGAATGAAACGTTTCCCCGGTGCCTGACGACAGGCCAGGTGGAGATTGATCTGGGGGAAGGGCTTGTGGGCGTCTACCCTTCGGCGGAGGGAGAGAAGATCCCTGTATGGCAGCTTCGCCGCCGCGTGGGCATGGTGTTTCAGACGCCCAATGTCCTGCCTGTCAGCGTGTTCGACAATATCGCCGTGCCACTGGAAGTAGTGGGTGAATGCCCGCGGCGGGAGGTGGCGGAACGGGTTCGCGCGGCTCTTGTGGCTGTGCACTTGTGGGAGGAGGTGGAACACCGGCTGGATGCGGATGCGGGGAGCCTGTCCGGCGGGCAGCAGCAGCGGCTGTGCCTGGCGAGGGCGCTGGCCCTGCAGCCGGCGGTTCTGCTGCTGGACGAGCCAACGGCTTCGCTGGACGTCCGCTCTTCTGCCTATATTGAGGTGTTATTGCTGGAACTGGCTGTACGGTACCCTCTGCTGGTGGTTTCGCATAACCTGAAACAGGCGATGCGGCTGGCAGACCGCCTTATTGTTATGGAAGAAGGGCGGATCCGGCAGGACATCAGCAGAGAGGATATGCAAAAAGCGGATATCGCCGCGCTGCTGCAGTAACGGCGCCTGAATTGCCATTATCTGGCCTTCGCCTTCAGAACAGTCACCGCGGGACCGGGCCGGCATGTCTTGCCCTTCAGCCTGATGCCGGGTACAGATGGGGCAGGGAGGCTTGTATGGCTATCGTGATGGGAACTGCCGGACACATTGATCACGGAAAGACGCTCCTTGTGCGCGCCCTGACCGGGATGGACTGCGACCGCCTTGAAGAAGAAAAACGGCGCGGCATCACCATCGAACTGGGATTTGCCTGGCTTCCTCTGCCTGACAAAAGCAGGCTCGGCATTGTCGATGTACCGGGGCACGAGCGTTTTATCCGCAACATGGTCGCAGGCGCGGCGGGCATAGATTTTGTGCTTCTGGTCATTGCCGCGGACGAGGGGGTCATGCCCCAGACCAGAGAACATCTGGAAATATGTTCTCTCCTGGGGATCCGGCACGGCATGGTCGCGCTGACCAAGATCGATATGGTTGATGCCGACATGCTGGCTCTGGCCAGGGAGGATATCGTTTCCGCTGTCCGCGGGACCTTTTTGGAAGGGTGCCTCATCCTGCCGGTTTCTTCGGTGACCGGCGAAGGAATCGAAAACCTGCGCGCGGCCATTGTCGAACAGTGCCGGACACTGCGTCCGCGCCATCACAGCGATATTTTCCGTCTGCCGGTTGATCGTGTGTTCAGCCTGAAAGGCCACGGCACCGTTATTACGGGAACGCTTATCTCCGGCAGGGTCAAGCCGGGTGAAGAAGCCGAGCTGGTGCCGTCCATGCGACATTCCCGCGTGAAAAGCATTCAGAGCCACGGCGAAAATGTGGAGTTGGCCACCGCCGGGCACCGGACATCGCTGAATCTGCCGGAATTGGAGGTTGCCGATATTGCGCGGGGTGAAGTGGTTACTCATCCCGGCACATTGTTCCCTTCCTCCAAGTGGCTGCTGCGGCTGACTTGCCTGCCGTCGGCACCGCGGGGTCTCAGGCAGCGTTCAGAAATCCATTTTTACCATGGAACCCGAGAGACATTAGCGCGGCTGTATTTTTATGACACGGAAAACCTCGCGCCGGGGCGATCAACCCTGGCCGAAGTCCGTTTTCCTGCGCCGTTGCCGGCGGTATTTGGCGATTATTGCGTGGTGCGCGCGGGGTCTCCCCTGCGCACTGTGGCGGGGGGACGGGTGATTGATCCGCTGGAGTACCCCTCCCGTTTGCGCAGAATTGACGAAGAGATGAAAGAACGTCTGCTGGCCCTTGACGCCGCGGATGATGAAAGCCGCGTGGAAACGCAGATCATTTTCGCTGGCCCCCTTGGCGTCAGCTGGGCCGAACTGGCCGTGCTCACCTGCCTGGAAGAAAAGCGGATGGACAAAGCCGCGCAGGCCCTTTCGCGCACGGGGCGGATTTTCTGCTTTCACAAGGAGTCGCGCTCCTGGGTGGCCGCCGTCCATCTGCATGACTGGGAAGAGAAGGTCATGGCCCGCGCTGCGGAGTTCCACCGCGCCGAACCGCTCGCCAGGGGCATGGCCCGCGGTTTTTTGCTGACAGGTATGGGAAAGGCGTCGCCAAGGCTGCTTAATTTTGTGCTGAACCGGCTGATCAAGGGGGGGAAACTGGAGGAAGAGGGCGAATTTCTGCGTTGCGCCGGGCACAGCGTAGCCATGGGCGAAGAACAGACGGCCCTGCGGGAAAAGCTGTTAGGCGCCATCAGCGAGAATCCCCTGGCTCCGCCTGCGCTTAAGGATGTCTGCGCCGCCCTTGGCATCACGGAAAACGAGGCACGGCCTGTCCTCAGGGTCCTTCTGCAGAACAAGGAAATCGTTAAAGTCTGCGAAGGGTTATACTATACCGCCTCCGCCGTTGAAGAGATCAGGAATCGTGTCGCTGGCTGGTTCCTTGAGCACAGCGATATGACACCGGCGGATTTCAAAGCCCTGACCCAGCTTTCCCGGAAATATGTCATTGCGCTGCTGGAATATCTGGATAACAGCCGGTTTACCATGCGCGTCGGCAATGAGCGCAGGCTGCGGTCGGGGCAGGGCGCATCCTGAAGCGGCGGGATAAGGGAAAGAGTCCTGTTTTTACTTGCTTAGCCCCCGGCTTTCTGCTAGACAGGGCAAATCTGTATTTCCCCCGGAGGCGTTTCGTTACCGGTGTGGCGCTTGGTCTTCAAAACCAATGGCAGGCTGAAAGGTCTGTGGTAGGTTCGACTCCTATACGCCTCCGCCATTATTGGACTTTTTTGTCGCAGGTTGGAAATTTCCAACCTGCTTGTTTTTTATTTTCGACCTCCATGGCCAGGGAAATCCAACGGGCTGGCAGAAATTCCAAAGGCGTCTGGTGCAGGCTGCTGCCCGTTTGTTTGACTGTAAGGGGATAATACGTTATGCGTGCTTCAAACAGAGGGCTTGCCATTGTTGCAGGACAGGCTGAAGGGGGGCCGATGACAGGCATTTACTGGCTGGCGTTGGCTGTGGCATTGCTCATCCTCGAGCTCGCCACGGGCACGTTTTTCTGCGTGGCATTGGCTGCGTCTGCCATCGCTGCGGCCGCGGTGGCGTGCTTCACGCAGGATTTCCTGTGGCAGATCGGTTGCGCCGCATTGCTGGCCATTCTTTTCTGCTCTTTTCTTGGTCTGTGGAAAAAGCGCCCGCGCGTCATCGCGCAGGGCAATCCCGATATCGGCAGGCTCGTGCATGTGGCACGCTGGGAAGGCGGCCGCGCTACGGTGCGCTACCGCGGAGCGGACTGGGACGCTGTCCTGAAGGAAGGCTGCGCGCCATGGCCCGGCATCTGCGTGATAACGGGTTTTGATTCCAATACGCTCATTCTCGAGCCGCAAAATAAGGAAGGGACTCCGCATGACTGACGCCGGAATGACTTTTATCCCCTTGACCATTGCGTTCGTGGTGCTTGCCGTGTGCATCATGTTCCTGGGAATCCGCATTGTTCCGCAGCAGCAGGGCTGGGTAGTGGAACGCCTCGGCAAATTTCATACTGTGCTTGAGCCTGGGCTGAATTTCATCATCCCGCTGATCGACAAAATCGCCTACCGCCACTCGCTGAAGGAGATCCCCTTGGATACGGACTCGCAGGTCTGCATCACCAAGGACAACACTCAGCTCCGGGTGGACGGCATACTCTACTTCCAGGTAACAGACGCGCGCCTTGCCAGCTACGGAACATCCAATTACAAGCAGGCCATCACGCAGCTGGCGCAGACTTCCCTGCGTTCGGTCATCGGCCAGATGGAGCTGGACAAGACATTTGAAGAGCGCGACGAGATAAATATGCAGGTGGTCAGAGCCGTTGACGAAGCAGCGCAAAACTGGGGCGTCAAGGTGCTGCGCTATGAGATCAAAGATTTGACTCCCCCGGATGAGATCCTGCACGCCATGCAGCGCCAGATCACCGCAGAGCGCGAAAAACGTGCTCTCGTTGCTGCTTCGGAAGGCAAAAAGCAGGAGGCAATCAACCTTGCCGAAGGACAGCGGGCCGCGCTTATTTCGCAGTCAGAAGGCGAAAAGCAATCCTCCATCAATCGTGCCGAAGGCGAGGCCCGCTCCATAGAGGCCGTGGCCAGCGCCCAGGCCAAAGCCATCCGCATGGTGGCCGCTGCAATCGGGCAGGAAGGCGGCATGGACGCCGTTAATTTGCAGGTGGCGGAAAAATACGTGGAGGCCTTCGCCAAGGTGGCCAAGCAGGGTAACACGCTCATTCTGCCAGCCAACATGTCTGACTTGGCTTCGCTCGTCGCGTCCGCCCTGTCTATTGTGAAGGCGCAGAAAAATTCCAGCGGGGAGCATTTCACGTTGGAATAGCGTCTTATTGGGGGAGTTTCCCGAGTTTTTGCACCGGCAAAAAAACAGAATTTTTTCAAATTGTATGTAACAACTGCCCGAGGCGGCATCATCGCCTCCGTCACAGGGACAAAGTCAAACGCCCCATAAGGATTCGCAGTTCCTTATGGGGCGTTCTTTGTTCAATTTCAATGGGGGGTCAGCTTTCGGCAGCCAGAGCGGCCGCGGCGCGCTTCAGTTCTTCGCGGATGGCGATGTGCTGTGGGCAGACTTCTTCGCACGCGCCGCACTCAACGCATTCCGCAGCCGGCTTTCTCCCGTGCATGGAAACAAGCCAGTTTTCCTGAGTTTTTGCCGCGTTGCGATCGTGGTAGAGATTCAGGATGTTGAGCGCCGTAAAGGAGCCGGAAATACCGATTTCCTGCGGACAGACCTTGGCGCAGTAGTCACAGGAAGTGCATGGGATGACAGGCAGGCCTGCCAGCACTTCGCGCGCTTTGGCGACGACGGCTTGTTCCGCCTCTGTGAGCGGTTTGAAATGTTCCATGCGGGAGGTGTTCTCTTCCATCTGCGCCATGTCGCTCATGCCGGAAAGGACGGTGATGACACCTTCAAGGCTGGCCGCGAAGCGGATGGCCCACGAGGCGGGAGAGGCCGCCGGATCAGCCTGCCGCAGCACGTCTGCCACCGGTTCCGGCGGATTGGCGAGCAGCCCGCCTTTGACCGGCTCCATGATGATGATCGGTTTGCCGTGAGCGCGGGCGACTTCATAGCAGCGGCGGGACTGAATGGCGGGGCTTTCCCAGTCCGCGTAGTTGATTTGCAGCTGGACGAACTCCGCTTCCGGATGTTTGTTGAGGATCGCGTCCAGTTCTTCCGCCGTGGCGTGGAAGGAAAAGCCCAGATGCCGGATCCTTCCCTCTTTCTTTTTTTGCAGCGCAAAATTCCAGAGATCGAAGTCCTCAAAAAAAGCTGTGCGGGTTTCCCCCAGGTTGTGCAGCAGATAGAAATCAAAATAGCCGGCGCCTGTCTGTCTGAGCGACGTTTCAAACTGCGCGATGGCGTCTTCGCGCGTCTCGCACTTGAGCCAGGCCGCGTTCTTGGTGGCAAGCTGGAAGCTCTCGCGCGGATGCCTTTCCACAAGCGCCTGGCGGATGGCATCCTCACTGCCGGGATAAGCCCAGGCCGTATCAAAATAGCTGAACCCCCTGGAAAGGAACAGGTCAACCATGCGCTTTACCTGTTCCACGTCGATGACGTCACCATTTTTGGGCAGCCGCATGAGGCCGAACCCCAGTTTTTTTGTGCCAGCGGCAAGGTCGGTCATGCTGTTCCCTCCTGCAGAGCTTTGAGTTTTGCCGCTACCCGCTCTGCGTGAGCAAGGGCCTTTTCCCGCATGAGAAGGGCTTGCGCGTCAGTTTGGCGGCTGGCGGAGGAGAGCCCGCCACTGTATACAAAGTCCAGCCATTGCAAACCGCAGAGGCTGGCGAATTGCCGTAACGGCACAAGAAAATCCTCAATGGGGAAGTTTTGCAACGCCCCCCTGCGGTACAATTCTTCCGGCGCTCCGGAAGTGAATGAAGCGAGCAGGCGTTTGCCGTGGAGTTTTGTCCCCGAACTGCCATGGGAAAAACCGTGCACAAAAACATCTTCCATCCATTTTTTCATGATGGACGGCACCCCGTACCAGAAGAAAGGGAACTGGAGGACAATGACATCCGCGTCCAGCAGACGCTGCTGCTCCCTGGCTGCGTCAAAATGCCAGTCGGGGTACTCCTTGTCTAGAAATACATAGGCGGCATCAGGCAGCAGTGAGGCGAGACGGTCAAGAATGATTTTGTTGGCAAAGGAGATACCCAGATCCGGATGGCCCGACACGACAAGGATGTTGTTCATACGTATCCCTTTACAGATTCAGGCTGCCGACCCATTCCGCCAGAGCAGTTTTGCCGACAGTTTTTTGAAAGATATTGCCTTCCCTGATGATGGCGCCGGGGGCGCTGGGCTTCAACCCTTCCACGGCCCTGCCAAAGCCGCTGCCGCCGGAAGTGGCGAACAGAATGATGGTCTTGCCGGAAAAATCGTAGCGTTCCAGAAAGGTGTTGATGATGGTGGGCGCTACATACCACCAGATGGGGAATCCCAGGAAAATCACGTCATGGCCGGCAACGGGCGCGTCGCTGTCTTTCAGTTCCGGGCGCGACGTTTTGTCGCGCATCTCCACAGAACTGCGGGACTGCTTGTCCTGCCAGTCGAGATCAGCTGATGTGTAAGGCTGTTTCGGCTTGATTTCATAGATATCCGCCCCTGTTGCCTCGGCCAGCGTCTTTGCTACTTCGGCGGTGACACCGCTGGCGGAAAAATAGGCGACCAACATTGTTCTCATATGTTCCTCCTGTTTCGCGACTGGCGTTGAGCACCCGGGGTAACGCTTCTGCCGGAAATGTTTATAGATATAGATTCGGCTTCTGACGGGGGTATCCCCCAGTCATGGGAAAACATATTTCCATGCCGGTGGTCAACGTTTTGAGAGCGGTTCTTCCGCCGGATGGAAGCCTTAACCGGCAGTATGCCAGAGTGCTGTTTTTCTGCTATGATAACGCTTCGCAGCCTTGCAGAGTAGTCCATTCCTCTTTATTTTTTGCCTATTTCTCCAGACTGCCGGAGAGGGAGCGGGGAATCCGGCATCCTGACATTGCGGAAACAGCCGGAAATACGCTTCTGGCGCGCAAGCTGGAACTTATTGAAATAACGGCTTAGTTTAATTATTCAATGTCGGAGATGGCTATTCGATTCTCACAATAATCAACTCTGATGAGTTGTCCTCAAGAGAATTGTACTCATCAAGATGAAAATGGTAGCCAGGAGCTTCTTTTGACAAAGCCACCAGATGGTTTGCCAAAGATATCAATCCTTCTTTGTTTGCAGATATGATTGTTGTGCTTCCATCGATATTGACATTGATCGTAAATCCGTCTTCCCACTTGAATTCCATGCCGCTCCTCCATACATTCCGTATCCTGCTTTGTTTTCAAGGTATGTTACCTGCTGTTGCCGCTTACGTTATGACTTTTAGTTGAAAGGCTGGAAGGTATCTGTCAGAAATTAAAGTAAGGAATCCTTTTATACTTCTCCGGAAGGTTTTTACCCAGGTCAGTCCACCCGAGATTGCATATCAGCACAGATTTCTGTTCCGGAAATATGTATGTGTTCAGGTAGTCGATAAAATCCGCTTCAGTATAGCAGACCCCGTTTTTGGTTCTGAATTTCTCAGCGTCAGAATTTGTATGAAGCCATTTACCGCAAAACTCGATGCAGTAGCTTTCAAGATTTTCAGCGACAATGTCCGGCACTGAATATAAATAGCTGTCACTGTCAGCGCTGATAATGATCTCTTTCATGGACTTGTTCTCCACAAATTCTAGGTTGCCGGAGTGGCTTATCCCATAGTTGTCCATATCATGGCGCCGGTGTATTAACAAGATGTGTCTTTTTTAAAGGGAAGAAAGAAAAAAGCCAGAAGCCGGAAATAACGAGACGCGTCTGCGTGGCTTATCCGCGCCTTGTCCGGCGAGGTCTGCATGTCTCATTTGGGTACAGATTCTTAAATTTTTTACAGCGTTAACTATGCCAGGGAAAATCTGTTTCCCGGGGAGATACAGAGGATCCCGGCGGGAATATGAGTGCGGTTCACGGCGTACACTGCCAGCCGCGACCGGCGTTGCCATGAGCGCTTAATCCTGGATATACTCAAGTGGATTAGGCGGTTAGGGAGGCTATTCTATTTCAGCGGAAACCGCACAGATCCTGTACCAAGCTTCTGAGGCGGCGATCCTGATATCAGCTCCGGGCCGGATAATGAGCACCAGCTTCGGAACGGCTCCGTAATTGTCTATGGGGCTGAGCGTCACGTCATTGTTGACCCCGTCCACGTAGTAAGTTTGACCGGCATGCCTGACCACTCCTTTAATCCTGAGGCACTGCGGTATCATTTCGCGGACGAAAGTTGTGATGGCGTTCGGATGGACGTCGTCCTCGAAAGCAATGACCAGCTGGTCCGGTCCCGGATAACCGGGATCTGCCGTTCGCTTGACGAACGGTGCAAGCACTACATTTCGTGCCGGTACCGTATTCACGGAACGGGATTCAGTGAGGAAGCCTTTGACCTGGCCCCGGATGGCATGCCGGATTTCGGCCTTCGGGTTTAACTGGCGGATTTTGGCATGGATGGCACGCAACGAGGCGGGATCGGTCAGATCCATCTTGTTGATGATGACGCTGTCGCAGGCAATGATCTGCTCTTCGACCACGTTGACGGTATTGATGACCTCAAAAAAATTTACAGGGTCAATGACGGCCGTCATGCCCCTGTAGTCATAGGCATCGCCGGTCACGGATTTCAGTCGTGCGAGGATTTGCCTTAGCGGCAAAGGGTTGGCCATGCCGGAAGTCTCAAGGATGACGGCATCCGGTTTTCTGCTCATCAGTGAATACAGGATATTGATAAAATCGCCTTGAAGACAGGAGCAAAAGACCTGGCAATTGTTCAGCCCGACGATTTCGCCGCCATGTGCGTCGATGACGTCGGCATCGACGCTGACACGCCCCCATTCGTTGACGATGACGTCCACACGCAGTCCCGAAGCCCAGGCATCCTCAAGAATGTTGTTCAGCAACGTGGTCTTTCCAGCACCGAGAAAACCGGTAATGAAATATAATGGGATGCATCGGCCGCGATCCATGGTGTATGGCTTCTCCAGTGTTTGTCCGGTCCAGGCATTCGTCTTCCGTGAAAAGGGGACCGTTCTCTTCAAGGAAGGACGGTCCCTGCAGCATTTACCTGTCGAACCACAGCGTCTCCGTCGGGTTTGCTCTCAGGAATACCATACCTGTCGCCATTGTTATGGCCTCAAGATTTTGGCAGAATCTGGGGGTCGGAATCTTGCGGCGTCGGAAGGAACACTTCCCGGCGCTACCGCCTCCTAAGCCCGCATCAACGACCGTAATAATCATCGACGGCCTTGAAGAAGGCGTCGATGTTTTCCCATCTGGCCTGTTCGGGAATGTCGCAACCGGAGGAGATGACGAAATTAGTGTGCTTCGGGCAGCATTCCTTCATCAGATCCATGGTTGCGTTATAGATGCCTTCCGGCGTGCCGTAGGTAAAATGTGCCACGGGGTCGATATTGCCCATGCAGCAGACGTCGGACGGACACATTTTCAGCATGTCCTTCATGTCGACAGCGTTGCCGTAATGATAGCCCACGCAGCCCATTTCAAAGGCCTGCCTGTGGGTCACGACGCTCTGGCCGCAGTTATGGTACACGCAGACGAAACTGTCGTCCTGCACTGCGTCAACGATTTTTTTGCAGTAATCAACGGAGAATTCCTTGTTCTGCTCGGGACCGAGAAGACCGGCCAGAGGTTCAGCCAGCAACACGCCGTTGCCACCGGCGGCCTTGTAGGCCTTGACGAAATTGATCTGGAATTCTGTAATTTTTTCCAGAACGGTATGGACCAGGCGCTTTTCCTTGCGGCAGGCCTTTGAAAGCGTGACGATGTCGACAAGCCGGCCGGCTAGGGTATAGGGAGCCAGGATGCCGGACAACACAGGACGGTCCTCAATCAGAGAGGCAGCCTTGGTGACGGCATCCAGGAAGATCTGTGTGCGGCCATATCCGACCTTTGGCACCTTCAGGGCATCGGCTTCCTGCTGATTTGTGATGAGGCTGCCGACGATGGTGGGAACGATATCATCGGCGTAGTGCAGCCTGGAACCGAACAGCTCGGCCTCGACGGAAAGATCCATCATGCTGCAAGCGGCGGCCATCTTGCAACGGTCGGCCACAGCTTTCAGTCCCCGGGCTTGGATGTCGCTGTTATGGATGGCATCCAGCAGAGTGTCGCCGGTCAGAGTCAGACCGGGGAAGGAAAGTACGGGCATGGCGTACTTTTCAGGGATGTCACAGAGGTTGCGGGCCCATCTCATCATTTCTCTTTTCATAACGTACTCCTTACGGTGCGTCTTTGTATGGTCAATCCTCCGGACGGGATGACCTCAATCTTCATGACGGTCATCCGGATCCCCGGCACAGGCATGGCACACTGACTGGAACGATGAACGCATGCTATGCCCGGATCCTGTCTGCCCGACTGGGGAGGGGCTCGCTCGGTGGCATATCTCCGGGACAGTGGGGACGGCCATCGATTCCGATCCCATGCGAACAGAGTGCGCATAGTCCCGATTGTTTTTGGGAAATTAATCCATAATATTTGCATGACCATACCATTTATATGACAAAATCATTCATAACACTTAGGTAATATTCAGCAAATTTCATGCCAAAGCCGCCATGCTTGTGATCTCAGCTGCGGACAGGTGCACCAAATTCGAGATGATGTCCCGTTTCCAGAGCCTGGACGGCCAGGGAAGACGCTTATCTTTCAAAAAACTTTTCCAGCAGCATCATGCCGGCCCTCAGTCAGAACGAATCATTATGTCTCATTATGTCTCATTGATGAAACATGTCTCATCAAAGTGTTCAGCTTTCCTTCGATGAGGAAGAACAGGCCGGGATGGCTACCATACTTGGTTTCACCGTGCAAAAAACGGCCTTAAAATGGACAGACTGCGGAAAAATCCCGTTGCCTGCGCCGTGGATGACCGTGTTATCCGCTACGAGCAGATCGGAAAAAGTGTGACAGCACGCTTTGAGAGCTCATTGGATGGAGCGCTGCTACGAAAGTGAACGGAGAAACGGGAAAGGCTTACGCCATGAAACAGCTTTCCTGCTGCGACTAATGGAACCATGAGGATTGGAATCTGCCCGGTGCTCGTCCCAGCGTCTGCCTGGAAAACCGTCCTTACCGAAATCACCGGCAAACGGATGCTGCAGTTCACGATCTGGACGGCTTTGCGCGATCCCGAAATCAGCGCGAATATCCAGCAGTACAATAAGGTACCCGCCATTGGGGCATCGCCGGATGTGTGTCTGCCACTGAAAGGGATGGATAAAATAACGCCTGCTGCGCAGGAAAGGCCTAAAATACGTGTCAGAAAACGCAGTAAGGAGCCTTCCGCGGAACAGCCTCAGCCCTCGCCTCAGGCGCAGCTCAAGACGGATACACCGGTTCGCTCCCGGTATTGCCGTGAACACTGCTGTCTGAGGAGAGCAGCCAACGGCCCCGCTTCAGCGGAGGAACGCAAAACCGGCCGTGGGCGTTGCCGGTGGGGGAGGGCAGCCAAAGGATTGTCGGTGGCAACCGTAACCATAGCCCACAGAACCAGACAGGTCTGTCTATTGGATAGGAAAGCAGTCTGTAAAACCTGTATTACGAATCAGTCCATTGTACCCGAAGTGTGCTCAAACCCAAAAAAAGTTCATATTCATTCAAAATTGAACATATCCTATGAATTTGTTGGTGCGCCCGGCGTGAGTCGAACACGCGGCCTACAGCTTAGGAGGCTGTCGCTCTATCCTGCTGAGCTACGAGCGCAAAAATTACTGTTCCAGGGCATCCTCGGCGATAAAGGTTTTCCTTTGCGCCTTGTCCGGCGAGCCGTCAGCGAGGGTCAGGCGATACCCCAGCGTAATATAGAGCGGTTCACGGCCATCTGTCCTGGGGAGCCGCGCCGTGACCGGCAGGCATCTTTTTTTGTCCAGAGGGAGCGCCTTGATAACGTGCATGTCTTCCGCGCGTATGACGCCGTCAGTATTGACGCCGTAGACAGAAAT
>Ga0208297_1000525_pt1 | contig 72035 bp, 69 predicted proteins | sample LMS_cellobiose_e_FD_187367 | JGI IMG/M metagenome (GOLD analysis project Ga0208297, IMG submission 187367) | Rumen-fistulated moose microbial communities from Alaska, USA - LMS_cellobiose_enrichment (SPAdes) (version 2) | ecosystem: Host-associated > Mammals > Digestive system > Stomach > Rumen...
TTTTTTTTGAAAAAATGCTTGAAATATGCGCCAACATAGAGTATTGTATCAATATGACATGAATTTTGGATTGGAAGGTGTGAAATGGCGAACAGCAAAGGCAGCAAGGCTCTCGGCGACAGAATCCGTCAGTTGCGCGAGGCCCGGCGCGCCGAAGAGCCGGCAAAGTTTTCGGGGCGGCAGTTCTCGCTTGCCCTCGGCATAAGTCCGACTTACTTGAGCAAAATCGAGACCGGGGAACTTCCGGCGAGCGCCGAACTGTTGAAGAAAATAGCGGAACGGCTGGGCACGGACGTGGATGAGTTGCTGGCTCTCGCCAACAAGTTCGATCCGGTGCTGGAGACCATCATCATGGAAAAGCCCAAGGTGATGGCGACCTTTCTCCGCACCGCGAGCGGCATGTCCCCGGAGCAGCTTTCCAAGGTCCAGTCCTACATGAAGTTCGTTCAGCAGGAAGGCGGGAACGCCTCCTCCGAGAAGGAGGACAAGTGACCTATGGCGTTCATGCCGGAAAAGCACATAGAGGACGAGACCCTCGAACTTTTGCAGTCCTTTTTCGACAAGTCGAAACTGGAACGGCGACCGCCTATCGGCGTCGAGGACATCCTTGAGTTCGTCTATGATGTGATTCCCTGCGCAGTGGATTTGCAGTCTCAGTACGAGACCGGCGACACCGTCCTCGGTCGCTCCATGTACACGGACGGGAAACTTACGATAGAAGTCGACCAGTCCCTCTATCCGTATCCGCCGCACAACCATGACAACATGCGCGGGCGTTTCCGCTACACCTTGGCACATGAACTCGGTCACATAAAACTGCATCTCCCCGCGAAGATCGAAAACGCGAAGCAGGCGAACCTTTGGGATGACGCCGCGCCGTTTGTTTTTTCCGTTTTCCGAAAGAACGATCTGGCAGTCGGGAGCAGAAAGCCCCCGGAGGAGTGGCAGGCGGATCGCTTCGCAAAATATCTGCTCATGCCGACCGACATGGTCTTGGCGGCGTGGGAGGATAAATTCGGACCGAATCACGGTCCGGAAAATGTATTCGAAGAAATGGAGGAGCTGCGGAAAGTCGCCGTTCACCCGGAGTTCGTCCGGGCGCAAATCGTTCGCGACATGGCGGAGCTGTTCGACGTGTCGGCGGAGGCGATGCAGTATCGGTTGGTGGATATGAAACTGGTGGAGACGGAAAGGCAGACGCAGGGGACTTTCAACTTTTGATCTCTCTTTTTTTTGGAACATGTATTGATATTGACATCAACATCATAACCGCGAAAGGAAATGAAAAATGGCTGAATTCAACATTCAGAAGGTGTTCCGGCAGGTGCGAAACGAGCTTAAAAAGGAGTATTTCGACTCGCGCGCGCCGGAGCTGTCAATCGACTGGAAACGCGTCGGCGAACGCAACATCACCGTCCTGTTCGACGCGTTCAAGAGTCTCCCGGACGAGAAGCGCAATCTCATCACCCGTGAGATGAACGATCTTTTCGACATCTCCGTGAACAAGAACAGCGGACCGGTGATCCATAGTCTTATCAATCTGTTCGGGCTGACGCCGCCGGAGGATTTTGATGAGTGGACCGTTCCCGATCAGAGCATGTGGATGCTGCTCCACAGCGATGACGAGGCGAAGAAGCGCATTTTCCAGTACACCGAGATCGACTCCATTTCCGCCCGGTATTGGCTGGTTCAGAAACTGCGAGCGGACGGAGCGTCGGGGAAAACCGCTTGTGACGCGCAGCACATGACCGCCCTGCGCGAAGCGATCAGCGGTTTTGTATTCCGCCACACCGGCCATGGCAAACAGTGCATCATCGATTTCATTGAACGCGATGACGCGGGGGAGGAGTGCTTTTTCGTCTACTACAACAAGCCCCAGCGCATCATCCCGCAGTGGCACGATGAGCAATTCTCGTGGGACGTCGACCACGCCAGTTCGGAAATGGTGTTCGTCTACAACCGCGAGCGGAACGAACTCCGTATTCGCGCCAAGGCGTTCGACCGGGAAAAGCGCTCCACGCTCTGCCAGATATGGGCGCGGGCCATGCGGGACACCTCCCTCGATGACAGTTGTTTCGTCAAGAAACTCTATGACATAGACGAGTTCATCTACCGAGCGAAGTCGCGGCTGCCGGATGAACTGCTTGACGTCTTTTCCGTTTTCGAGGTCTCGTTTGCCGATGTCGACTTCGACGGAAGCGGAAAGCAGCGGATGACGTTGAATCACCGGGACGGCGATGTCTATGACCGCTTGGACACGATGTTCAACGGTTCCGACGCGTCGAGAAGCGTGGCGGTGATGCGCAAGATAAAATTCCGCGTCCGCCTCAACCCCAGATATAAATACAACCGCGACGTCGTGGTATATTTCTCCGGCGACCACACGGATCTGTATTCCAAAAACGAGGCGATTCGCGGTAGTCTGATTGACGCCTTCAGGACGCTCGGGGTTATCCGGGAGTTCGAGGAGCGACCGGAAACGCGGGAGATCGCGGCGATGAAAACGCAGGTGGAAAATGAAGCCGCTGAACAGCGAATTGCAGTCGCTATCTGATTGGCTGAACATCGACCGCCCGGAGTTTCCGTGGAAGGCGGTCTCGGCACTCAGTCCCTATTGGCGGGAGAAGAAACTGATTCGCCCGACCGGACGTGAGCGCTCCACGGCGGAATGTCACTGCGACTTCGATCACGAGGAAGAAGTCTTCTACGCGAAGGGCGAGCCGGTGATCCTATGCTCTCATACCGGATGCTGGCGGCATGTCGAGAAGGAGGAATTGCGGTTCTGGCAGTTCGACGGCAACGTCATGGCGAATGTTCTGGCGGAGTTGTTCGAGTGCGGCGGTCAGCCGACGGAACTGATCGGCGGCAGGTTGTGGAATCTCGGCATGACCGCTCACAGGATCGGCGGCATCACCCGCGACATCTACTTCGCACCGCGCATGAGCGCCAGCACGGAAGACATCTACGCCCGGCTGCCGAAGGACGGAACGCAGGCCGTGCTGATTTCCGGCTCATCGCGTTTTCAGCAGTCGGATCATTTCAAGGCGGACAACGTGTTCCGAATGTCGGATATTCTCGTGTTCTCCGGTTCGGAACTCTCGCTGAAACTGGCGGAGCTTGACTCACGTCTCGGCGGCGTTCCGCCCAAGAAAAAGAAGAAGGCGACCGCCGCCGACCGTGGGAAATACGCAACGGCGTTGAACAGGGCGCTGTATGAGGAGTTGAAGTCGGCATACGATTTCTATGTGAACGGCGAAGGGTTGCGCGGCGGTAAATATCCGCCGTTCACCATGCGGCGGATTGCCGACTTGGTGGGATGCGCTTCCGCGACGATTCAGCGCATCCTGAACAAGAGAGACAAGAGCGGTCGCAAGGAATACAAGGAGATCGATCAGCGGTGGCAGTGCGGACAGACGCGGGAGGGGATAATCCGTTTCGGAGACGCGTATTTCCCAAGCGTGAAGGGATTCGACTGATAACGAGGACTCGTTGGCAAAACGCGGCAAATCGGGCATCCGAACATAAAAACCAAATTTTGCACAGTCTCAAATCGTTTTTCGCGTCCTCGGAACAGATTTTTCGCAACCGCCTGATTGCGAGGGTATTTCTGTCCGAGGACTCGCGTCCTCGGAGATTTGAGACTTTTCCGCCAGGAGTTGTGCAAAACCGCATCAATGACAGGGATCGGTCGCGGTCCCGGCGGTCTCACATCTCCGCCGCCGCCTCCGCAACGTGCTGACAACAGGCGCGTTATAAAAAGAATATGCGCCGGAGACTTTTTGTAAGTCTTTGGCGCACAAGAGTTAGTGGTGGAGGTGGCGGGAGTCGAACCCGCGTGTCGACACGGTACAGAACCAGTCACTACATGCTTATTTTGTCATTCAAGTTGCTTATCGTCCAGTCGGCCCCCCGGCAAACAAGAAGACCTTTCGGACTATCCCGTCTGAGATCTCGCCCGAACCCGGCAGGAAAAAGTTCTGGGCCAGCACCATAATTGACATCGCTTGCCGCCTATTGTGCCTCGGCGGGGCGACGTGGCGGGAGATTAAGCCGCCAGAGCAAACTCTTCGTTCGCAGTTGTTGTTTTAACCGATGATTAACGAGGCCAACGGTCATCCTCGGCATGCAACCGATCCCACCCCGGGCCGGTCGAATCCGGAACACCCCCAGTGGCGATCTGAAAGCGTTATAACATACTACTCATTCCGGGTTTGTCAAATGCGCAAACCGGTTTTTTGCAAAAAAAACGGGAGCGACGCCGTTGCGCCGCCCCCCGTGCGTCGGATCCCCGCGTCAGCAGCCGGACAGCGCCTGATCGAAGTCCGCGATGATATCGTCGATGTTCTCAATGCCCACCGACACCCGGATCAGATCCGGCGAGACCCCCGCCGCGATCTGCTCCGCCTCGGAGAGCTGGCGGTGCGTCATGCTCGCCGGATGCAGCACTCCCGTGCGCACGTCCGCCACATGCACCACGATCGCGGCAAGTTTCAGGTGGTTCATCACCCACTCGCCCGCCTTGGCTCCGCCCTTGACACCGAAGGTCAGCACTCCCGAGCACGCTTTGAGGTACCGGTGCGCCGTCGCGTACTCCGGATCGTCCTTGAGTCCGGGGTAGCGCACCCAGCCGACCTTGGGATGGTTCCGCAGGTGCTCCGCGAGTTTCAGGGCGTTGGAGGAGTGGCGCTCCATCCGCAGCGCCAGCGTCTCGCAGCCGACCATGCTCAAAAAGGCGTTCATCGGCATCATCGGCACGCCGTAGTCGCGCACCAGCTGCGCCCGGAGTTTGACCGAGAACGGCATGGCGGCAAAGTCCTTGACGTAGATCAGTCCGTGGTAACTCGTATCCGGTTCGGTGAAGCCGGGGAATTTTCCGCTCGCCGCCCAGTCGAAGTCGCCCTTTTCGACCACGATGCCGCCGACGCTGGTCGCGTGACCGTCGATGTATTTGGTGGTCGAGTGGGTGACGATGTCGGCGCCGAAGTCGAACGGGCGGCACAGCACCGGCGTCGGGAAGGTATTGTCGACGACCAGCGGGATCCCCTGCGCGTGCGCGGCGGCGGCGAAGACCTTGAAGTCCGGCACGATCAGCGACGGGTTGCCGAGCGACTCCACGAAGATCGCCTTGGTGTTGGGGCGGATCGCCGCGTCGATCTCGGCGCGGGTCGCCTTGGTCGAGATGTAGGTGATCTCCAGACCGCACCGCTTGAGCGTGTTGGTGAAGAGCGACACCGTACCGCCGTACAGTCCCGCCGAGGCGAGGATGTGGTCGTCGGCTCCGGCGAGGTTGAGCAGGGCAAAGGCGTTTGCGGACTGCCCGGAGTTCACCGCGACGGCGGCGACTCCGCCTTCGAGCGCGGCGATCTTCTTCTCGAAGGCGTCGACGGTGGGGTTGGCGAGCCGAGTGTAGAAGAATCCCTCCCGCTTGAGATCGAAGAGATCGGCGACACTTTGCGCGTCATCGTACTTGTAGGTGGTGCTCTGAGCGATGGGCACCACGCGCGGGTCGCCGTTGCCGGGTTCGTATCCCGCCTGAACGGCGAGCGTTTCGATCTTCCAGTTTTTATCCATTTTTAGGAAATCTCCTGTTTTTTGTGTTGCTTTTCTATAAATTAATACCGAAACCGGCGAAATACAACGTTCAGCGGGTTGCGCGAACGGCATTTCCGGTGTAATTTATATCTTCGGCAATATTTTGCCGGCATATTATGATAGCGTAAGGTTGAGGCGGATATGGAATTGGTCAACAGCAATATCAGCAATGCGATGGGCAACAGTTCGTGGATACGGCGGATGTTCGAGGCCGGTTTGGAACTGAAAAAACAATATGGTGCGGACAAAGTCTACGATTTCAGCCTCGGCAACCCCGATCTGCCGCCGCCGCCCGAGGTGAAGCGCGCGCTTACCGCCATCGCCGGTCACGCCGACGAGCCGTTCGCGATCGGCTACATGCCGAACGCCGGTTTTACGAATATCCGGGAACTCGTGGCGCGGCGCGTCTCCCGGGAACAGGGGAGGGCGATCCCCGGCGCGAACGTCGTCATGACCTGCGGCGCGGCGGGCGGTCTGAACGTCTTCTTCCGCGCGGTGCTGGAGCCGGGCGACGAGGTGATCGTGCCGACGCCCTATTTCGTGGAGTACGACTTCTACGCCGGGAACTTCGGCGGCAAACTGGTCAAAGCGCCGTCGAAAGAACTGACCTTCGAGTTGGATCTTGCCGCATTCGAGCGGGCGTTTTCGCCGCGGACCCGCGCGGTGATCATCAACTCGCCCAACAACCCGACCGGGCGGATCTACACCCGCGCCGAACTTACGGCGTTGGCGGAACTGATCCGGGCGATGGAGAAGAAATACGATCGTGCGATCTACCTGATCAGCGACGAACCGTACCGCTTTTTGAACTTCGCCGGGAGCGAACTGCCGCCGGTGATGGGGCTTTTCCCGCATGCGGTGGTGATCGGCTCGTACAGCAAGAATCTCTCGCTCGCGGGGGAACGGCTCGGGTACATCGCGGTCGACTCCGGCATCCCGGGCAGCGACAAACTGATGGCGGCGCTGACGATGTGCAACCGCATCCTCGGCTTCGTCAACGCTCCGGCGCTGGGGCAGAAGATACTGGAGGCGTGCATCGACGCCGAGGTCGATCCGGCGATCTACCGCGAACGGCGCGACGCGATGGCGCGGGTGCTCGACGCGGCGGGGATCGAATACACGATGCCGCAGGGGGCGTTCTACTTCTTCCCGAAGTCCCCGACTGCCGACGAAAACGTCTTTATCGAGGCGTTGCTCAAGGAGCGGGTGTTGGCGGTGCCGGGGCGCGGCTTCGGCCGTCCCGGCTACTTCCGCGTGGCGTTCTGTGTGGATAAAACGGTGATCGACGGTGCGGCGGCGGGATTCAAGGCCGCCGCCGCCGCGGTGCGCGGCCGGCAGTGAGCCGCAAAAGGAGGATGGGGCTGATATGTGGCAGGAGATCGGGGATTTCTGCGGCAGGCATTTGGGGCTGCTGATCTATCCCCCCGCGGCGGTGCTGATCTCGGCGGTGCTGACGTGGGGATGTGTGCGGCTGATGCCGCGTCTCGGCATGGTGGATATCCCGCGCGGACGTCACGCCCACGCCAGACCGACCCCGCTCGGCGGCGGGATCGCGATCATCATCGCTTTTTTCGTGGTGGGGCTCGCCTTTGCGATCGAACACCAAAGCCAGCCGGGGCTGTTGAAACTGCTCGGGAGTTTTGCGATCCCGGCGGCGGTGATAACGGTGACGGGGCTGCTGGATGACCGCTACGAACTCTCGTCATGGATCAAACTTCTGGCGCAGATCGTCGTGGGCGTGATGATCTACTACCTCGACGGCGGGTTTTATAAGATCTACAACTTCACGTTGCCCGTCTACATCGGGCTGCCGCTCACCGTCTGCTGGGTGATCGGTATCATCAACGCCTTCAACCTGATCGACGGGCTGGACGGGCTTGCCGCCGGGCTGGCCTGCGTTTCCTCGGTGACGTTGACGGTGTGGGGGTTGATCATCGCTCCGAACGCCGGATACGCCACGTTGTCGCTGGTCTTCTGCGGCGCCTGTCTGGGTTTTTTGTTCTTCAATTTCTCGCCGGCGAAGATCTTCATGGGCGACACGGGGAGCATGTTCCTCGGGTTGTTTTTCGCGTTTCTGTGCAACAAGTACGCTTCCCGGGCGGTGACGATCAGCGCGCTGCTGGTCCCGCTGCTGGCGATCGGCGTGCCGATCTTCGACGTTTTTCTGGCGATCTGGCGGCGGGTGGTGCGTCGCATCGCCGACCCGGAGGCCGCCGGGATCATGAGCGGGGATCACGACCATCTGCACCACCGCCTGATGAAGCGCACCGGCAGCCAGCGGAAGACCGCGCTGCTGCTGTATCTGCTGATGGCGGTGATCGGCATCGGCGCGGTGTGCGCGGTGGCGCTGACGGGGATTTTCTCGGGGACGATCTACATTGTGCTGCTGCTGGGGGTGTTCCTCGCCATCCGGCTGGCGGATATCGAACTCCTAGACAGCGTCGGCTGTATCGTCAAGGGGCTGCACCGTCCCAGCCGGCGGCTGCTGCTGGTGATCGTGCATCCGCTGATCGACTACGGTCTGATCTCGCTCGCTTATGTGGTCACCTGCTATCTGTTCTTCAACTTCGAGCCGGAGTTCCCGGGAGCATACGGCTATCTGCTGTTCTGCATCCCGCTGATGCTGATCCTCTACGCATCGGGGGTATACTCGACGTACTGGCTTCGCGCGGGGATCAACCGCTACTACAAGTTGTTCAAGATGCTGTTCTGGGGCGGTATTTTGGAGTTGCTGGCGATATGGGCGCTGGACAGTTACTGCAGCTGCTTTTTCGATGTCACTTCGCCGGAGTTTCTCTACGGCGGCTTCGGCTTCTTCTTCCTGCTGGTGCTGATCCTGGTGGCGGGTGAGCGTTTCTTCGTCCGCTATCTGGAAAGTTTCGGCCTGCGTTCGTTCTATCTGCAGGTCCGGGCCGTGGACGAGGCGCCGTTGAACCTGTTGGTGCTGGGTGGCGGGGTGGCATGCCGGCTTTATGTGCAGAATCTATTCTGCCGCAATTATCTGCGTCCCCCGTCAAAGATCCTCGGCATCGTGGATGACGATCCGGCGCTGCGCCATCTCAACGTCTACGGCTTTCAGGTTTTGGGCACGACCAGCGAATTGGACGAGTTGTACGCGAAACAACCGTTTGACATGCTGGTGGTGACGACCGCCCTGTCCGAAGCGGCGCGGCTGCGGGTGGAGGAGTTTGCGCGCCGTCATCCCGTGGAACTCGGCGTGTTTCGGGTGGACACCCATATGTGCATGCCGGACGATTTGGCTTTGGCAATGCGGGGACTGGCGGAGCCGAGCGCAGACGATGCGGTGAATGACGATCCGCTCCCCGGACATTCCAAGTAGCCAACGGCTTTCAGGGTATATCTTCCCCGTCTTCGGCATCCGCCGCCGCCTGTGCGAGCAACTTCATCGCGGCGGCGGCGGCGTTTCCGGTGAATCCCCGTCCGGCGAGAAAGCGCAGCGCCTTGGCGCGGCGCTTGTGCGGATCCGGTTCCCGCAGCAGCGACGGCAGTTTGGAGCGGATGGCGGCGCAAGCCGCTTCCGGCTCCTGTTCCTCCGTGCCGGCGATGGCGGCGGCGGCGAGTTCCGCCGGGACGCCGCGCTGATACAGTTTGTGGCGTATCGAGCGGGCGCCGTGTCCGCGTTCCAGCCACATCTCCGCGCAATCCTCGGCGAACAGCCGGTCGTTCAGGTAGTGGCGCTTTTCGCACTCCCGGACCGCCGCCTCGACCTCGTCGGGGGGGAAGCCCGAGCGAAACAGCCGCTGGGTCAATTCGTTGGTGGAGTAGGCGCGCACCGCCAGCAGCCGCATCGCCTTATCCAGCGCGGAAATGGCTTTTTTCGGCGGCATTTCAGGGCAGCTCCAAGGCGGTGCGGATGATATCTTCGCCCTTCATGAACCCCAAGGCTCCCCGCGGAGCGTCGGTTTCGCTGAAGCGTTTGACCTGATCCGGGGCGAAGTTCGCCCCGCGGATCGCCACCGGGACCGGGGTGGTGGTGTGTTTGCGGAGTTTGATCGGCACCGGGTGGTCCGGCAGTACCGCGAAGTTGATGCCGGCCTCATCCCGCAGCGCCTCAAGCACCGGAGCGACGATTTTGGCGTCGAACTCCTCGATCGCCCGAAGTTTCAGTTTGAGGTCGCCGATGTGCGAACACTCGTCGATCGCTTCGAGGTGCAGATAGACCAGATCGAACTCCCGGATCGCCCGGATGGCGGCGGCGGCTTTGCCCGCGTAATTGGTGTCGAGGAATCCGGTGGCGCCGGGGACGTCGATCACCTCCATGCCGGTGCATTTGGCGATCCCCTTGATCACGTCTACCGCACTGATGATCGCTCCGCGCCGCCCGGAGTAGACGTCGCTGAAGCGGGAGAGCCGCGGGCGTCGACCGGGGCTCCACGGCCAGATGCGGTTGGCGGGAACTTCCACCCCCGCGTTGAGCGGGTGCGCGGCGAGGAATTGCGCCGCCGCTTCCTCCAGATCGAGGAGGAATTTTACCGTATCCGCCGCCTCGGGAGTGGCATCGGCGGGGCTGAGCCGCAACTCCGCCAGCGGCAGTTCCTGAGAGGAATCCGGTTTGAAGTAGTTGACGTGCTCCGAAAAGCGTTTGCCGTGAAGCACCAGCAGATTCCGGTAACTTACTCCCGCGTGGAAACTCACCTCGTCGTTGCCGAAACGCTGCTGCAGGGCCTCCATCAGCGCGTGGCTGCGGTCGTCGGGGATGTGCCCCGCCGAAAAGTCCTTCAGGATCCCGTCGGGGGAGACATACACGAGATTGCAGCGGAACGCCACGTCGTCGGGACCGAGGATGATATCCTGACTGACCGCTTCGATCGGACCGCGACCGGGATAGTTTTTCTCCGGATGGAAGCCCAGCACCGACATATTGGCGACGTCGCTGCTGGTGGGCAGACCCGCCGGCAACGTCAGGAACGTGCCGTTGACTCCGGAGGCGGCGATATCGTCCATCGCCGGGGTGTGGGCATACTCGAGCGGGGTCAGTCCGTTCAACTCCTCCAACGGCGAATCGGCCATGCCGTCGGCCAAAAAGATAATTGCTTTGCGATTCATTTATACAATGGTGAAATGATGGTTTTTCAGAAAAAAGAGGGGAGTCCGGTAAAAATGGACTACTGCGTTTCAAGTGCGGTCAGCGCCTGGTCCGGGGTCACTCCGGCAACGCGGATGCGTTTGTCGCGCCCGGTGGCTCCGGATACCAGCGTGACCGATGTAGTCGGTATCTTCAGCCGGTTGGCGATGAATGTTCGCAGCGCCGCGTTGGCCTTGCCGTCGACCGGGGGAGCCTGGATCGCCAGTTTGACCGCGTCGCCGTACATGCCGCAGACCTGCGAGCGTTTGGCTCCGGGCTGCAGATGCAGGGTTATCGTGGTGGCGTCGCCGTCACGCTTGAATGCTGTCAGACTGAGTTTCGCCATGGCCGGTAGTCGGTGCGGAAGTTTCCGTTTCCGCCGCGTCGGCCGATCCGTCCGGAACGGGCGGCGGCGGGTTTAGTCCCAAAAGCGTATTGATCTCGTCGACGGAGAGCGTTTCCCGCTCCAGCAGCGCGTTGGCGAGTTTGTCCAGTTCGTCGCGGTGGGCGGCGAGGCAGTCGCGGGCGGCTTGCAACGCCGTTTCGATCAGTCGCCGCACCTCCAGATCGATCTCGCGCGCGGTCTCTGGCGCCAGCTGATCGGGGGTCGGACCGTCGATGCGCAGGTGGGGGTGGACGCTGAAATCGCCGACCTTGATCGGACCGATCTTTTCAGACATGCCGTAGATGCAGACCATGTGCCGCGCGATATCGGTGAGATGGCGGATGTCCGCAGAGGCGCCGGTAGTGATGTCGCCGAACGCGAGTTCCTCGGCGGCGCGGCCGCCCATGCTCATCGCCATTTCGGCTTCGAGTTCGCGTTTGCTCTTGGTGTAGACATCCTCCTTGGGCATGGTGAAAGTCGCGCCCAGATACGCCTGTCCGCGCGGGATGATCGTGACTTTATGCACCGGGTTGCAGAACTCGTTGTGCAGCGCGATCAGGGCGTGTCCGGCTTCGTGCCACGCGGTAAGACGGCGTTCGCGGTCGGTGATCTTGCGGCTGCGGCGTTCGCTGCCGTAACTCACCTTGTCGCGCGCCTCCTCAAGTTCGCCCTGCGATACGGTCTCCTTGTTGCGGCGGGCGGCGAGCAGCGCCGCCTCGTTGCACAGATTGGCCAAGTCGGCGCCGCTGAAGCCGGGAGTGGTGCGGGCGATCACGTCGAGATCGACCGAATCGTCGGTCTTGATCTTCCGGATATGCACGTCGAGGATCTTGCGCCGCCCGTGGATGTCGGGCAGATCCATCACCACCTGCCGGTCGAAACGGCCGGGGCGCAGCAGCGCCGGATCGAGCACGTCCGGACGGTTGGTCGCCGCCAGCACGATGACCCCGTTGCGGCTCTCCAGCCCGTCCATCTCGACCAGCATCGCGTTGAGGGTCTGTTCGCGTTCGTCGTGCCCGCCGCCCCAGCCGGAGAAGCGGGAGCGCCCCACCGCGTCGATCTCGTCGATGAAGATCAGACACGGCGTATGTTTGCGCGCCTGTTCGAACATATCGCGCACGCGGCTGGCGCCGACGCCGACGAACATCTCCACGAAATCCGAGCCGCTGATCGAGAAGAACGGCACTCCGGCTTCGCAGGCGACCGCTTTCGCCATCAGCGTCTTGCCGGTCCCCGGTTCGCCGACGAGCAGACATCCCTTGGGGATCTTGCCGCCGACGAGCTGGAAGCGGATGGGATCTTTCAGATATTCCACCAGTTCGGAGATCTCCTCCTTGGCTTCGTCGGCTCCGGCGATGTCGTTGAAGCCGACGTGCAGTTCGTCGGGGGGGATCATCCGCGCCTTGCTCTTGCCGAAGTCCAGCGCGTTGTGGCCGGACATCCGCATCTGCCGCATGGAGATGAAGTAGATGAACGCGCCGATCAGCAGCACCGGGGCGATGCCGACCCAGAAGATGTGCCAAAAGCCGGAGTTGTTGGACTTGACTTCGACCGAGGAGATCCCGCGCAGACGCTCCGCCAGATACGGCGAGTAGATGACTTTGGTGCGGTAGTTGACCGGTTTCGTGCTGTTTTCGGGCAGATACTGCCCCTCGATGTCGCAGACATTGTCGGTGTCGCTGACGATCACCGCGGATCGGATTCTCGGCGTCGGCGGGTTCAGCAGTTTCTCGAACTCGCTCTGCTTGATGGTCTTGACCTCCTGCGGAGTGTAGTTCTTGAAGAGCAGCAGTCCGCCGAGCACCAGCAGCACGAGCAGCCAGACCAGCGCCGCTTTGGACCCGGGCGGGGGGACCCGAAGTTTGCGTTCCTCCGGGCGGGGATTTTGCTTATCGGATTTTTTTTCGTTGTCGCTCATAAAAGTTCCGCATCATGTTCGCGGCGCCGGAGCGCCGGGTGGCGGCGTCCGAGACGCCGATGACAAGTCCATACCATAGCACACGGGCGGTGGATTTTCCACCGCCCGCGGACAAATAGTTAAAAATTTTACCGCCGTTCCGGAGCGTCACATGCTGAACATGCTGACCAGCAGATACGCCAAGCCGCCCGCCATCAGCAGACCGGCGGCGACGACCACGGCGATCATGATCTTGCGCGAAAGCTCCCGCTTCTTTTCCTCCTGCTCGGCGAGCGGGTTGAGATTGCTGAGCGTCGGCGCGCTGGTGACGCTGCTGTCGAGCGACAGATCCAAAGTGACCGTCGGCTGGAAAGTGGTCACCCCCTCGGATTCGCTGTCGCCGTCGAAGAGCACCTCCACCGCGCCGAAGAGGATCAGGTCGGAGTTCTTGAGTTCCTGCTCGGTGATCGGCACGTTGTTGACCTTGGTGCCGTTGGTGCTGTCGTTGTCTCGCAGGATGTAGACGGTCTTGCCGTCGCGTTCGCTGCGGATGATGTCGGCGTGGTGACCGCTCAGCGTGGAATCCTTGATGCAGATGTCCATCGTGTCGCGCCGGCCGATGCTCATGGCGTCGCGGTTGATCTCGAAGGTCTTGCCGCGAAGTTTTTCGTACAGGACTTTGAATTTTGGGTTGCTCATGGCGGATATCCCGTTGGTTTACTGTATTGACAGAATACTATGATCCTAATTATATCGCGTCAGGTCAAAATACCCGGTTGGAATAAATATAGCATCGGTCGGGAATTTTGCAAATCCCAAACCGTATTTTGATGCTCCGCCGCGTCGGATCAGCCGCGGAAGACGATCCTGCCCTGCGTTACGGTCAGTGCAATGCCGGAGGCCGGAGTGCGAGGCGAGGCGAAGTCCGCCCGCGAATCGATCTCGTCCGGGTCGAACATCACCAGATCGGCGGCGTACCCGGGGGCGATCCGGCCCCGGTCGGCGAGGTCGAACACCTCCGCCGGCAGCGATGTCGCGCGACGCACCGCGTCGGCGATGTCGCCGGTCGCATCCAAGCGGCGGCGGATGAATTTGGCGATCGCCCCGAACGCCCGCGGATGGGAGCCGCCGAACCTGCCGTCGGCGGGGAGCGCGTTGCCGTCGCTGCCGGGCATGCAGTAATCGAGTTCCAATATGCGCCGCAAGTTGCCCTCGTCCATCCCCCGGAACGCGCCGCAGGCGGAGGCGGCGTCGGCGGCGAGTATATCGACTACAGTCCGCGCCGGATCGTCGCCCAGTTCGGCGATGATCCGGCCGCAGTATCCGCGCCATTGCGGAGCGGCGCTGGCGGCGAGGCGCACCTGATGCCAGTAGTCGGCGGGGCGGCTGCGGCGCAACTCGTCGGCGAGTTTTTCCCGAACTTCCGGGTCGCGCAGCCGATTTTGGATCTCCACATCGCCCAGATCGTCCCACGGCGGCGGCAGGATCACGCTCAACTGGGTCATTGACTCGACGTACGGATAGCGGTCGACGGTAACGGCGACTCCGGAGCGGCGGGCGTCTTCGATCAGGCGGATCGCGCTGCCGAGTTTGCTCCAGTTGGCTCTTCCGGCGGTCTTGAAATGACTGATCTGCACTTTGGCGACTCCGGCTTCGCGGGCGCACTCCAGCGTTTCGGCGAGGGCTTCGAGCAGCGTGTTGCCTTCGCTGCGCAGATGGGTGGCGTAGACGCCGCCGTGTGCGGCGACGACCCGTAGCAGCCGGACGAGTTCGTGCCGATCCGCGAATTTTCCGGGCACATAGAGCAAGCCGGTGGACAGTCCCTTCGCGCCGGCGTCGAGAGCGGCGGCGAGGAGTTGCTCCATCGCGGCAAGCTGCTTTTCGGTCAAATGCGAATTGTCGTATCCGGCGACGGCGGCGCGGAGCGTGTTGTGCCCGCAGAGGCAGGCGAGGCGCAGCGCCGGACGCTTCGCGCGCAGACGTTCCCGGTAGAAGGGGTAGTCGTTCCAATCCAGCTCCTGCGCGTAGTTCGCGTAGAGTTGTTCGAGGTGTTCCCGGTTCAGTTCCGTGAGCGGATACGCCGAGAGGCCGCAGTTTCCGGCGATCTCGGTCGTCACCCCCTGCGTGACCTTGCTGTACCCCTCCGGCGCGGCGAGCAGCGACAGGTCGCTGTGCCCGTGGGCGTCGACGAACCCCGGTGCGAGGATCATTCCCCGACCGTCGATCGTGTCGGCACTGGAGATCCCGGCGACTTTTTCCCTCGCTACGGCGGCGATGGAGCCGCCGTCGGTCAGAACCGTGGCGCGGAACGGCGCTTTTTCCGTCCCCTCCGCCACCCAGATATTTTCAAAGCGCAGCATGATGGATCATCGGTTTTGCTTCGCCGTCAGCATTTTGTAGACCCGGAAGAACTCGCTCAGGCTCCACGCCTGCGCCGGACAGCCGCCGGGGTGGTGCGGAGCGTCGCCGTCCACCACCTCCGGCGGTTGGAACGGCACCCCGGAGTTGAAGTGCCCCGCCATCGACTCCAGCAGCGCCAGCGCCCGTTGCCGCACCGCTTCGCCCCCCGCGAGGAACAGCGCTTCGCAGTACGAAGGGAACGGCCAGCACCACGCCGTGCCGTTGTGGTAGGCGACTTTGCGCGACGTATCTTCGGGACCGGCGTAACGCCCCTGATAGGGATGCGCCGGGTCGTTGAGCAGGCGGCCGTTGAGTTCGATCGGCAGGCGGAACTTCACTTCGCGGTCGGCGAGGGTGCGAATGGCTCCGGGAACGAGCAGTTCGCCGCAGGCGTCGATGATGGCGCCGCGCCGCGCGGGATCGTCGATCGCGCCCAAGGTCACGGCGAAGAGCTGGTTCGAACGCAGATGATCGTCCGGGATCGCCTGTGCCGCCGGAACACGGGCGTCCGCATGGAGGCAGTCGGAGCAGAAGCCGAGGCCCGGCGGAAAGTACAGTTCGGCGATCGATCTTTTGACCCGCTCCGCCTCCCGCTTGCGCCCGAGGAACTTCAGCGCGGCGTACCACAGCGCCTGTATCTCGATCGGATAACCCGCGCGCGGCGTGCCCGCGGGGTGGGCGGTGTCCATCCACGAGAAGTGGGCGGGACTGTAGACGAGCAGACTGGCGGGGTCGGCGGCGATGCCGTTGGGCGTGCCGGCGAGATAGTGGTCGACGATCGATCCCAGCACCTCCCGCAGTTTGCGGGTCCCGCACGGCAGGTCGAGTATGCCGGTGTCGCCGGTCTCGGCGATGCAGTCGCGCACGGCGACGATCAGGTACAGCGGGGCGTCCGAGGTGTCGCGGTTGCCGGTGTCGCTGCCGTGGATCATGTTGGGGATGGTGCCCCGGTCCTCGAAACCGGCGAACTGGCGGATGATCTCGACGCACTCCTGCCGGAAGCCGCATTTCAACAGCCCGCGCAGGGCGATCAGGGTATCGCGTCCCCAGTCGAGGAACCACGGATATCCGGCGATCACGGTGCGCTTGCCGTCGCGTTTGACGACATAGTGGCGAAGCGAGGAGTCCATGAACTCTTCGGGGCGGCGCAGGACGGCGGTGGAGAACTTCGGGAACCGGCGGGGCCCCGGAGTGGTCTCCAAGTCCGCCGCCAGCGTCACTTCGTCGCCGCCCCGGAGCGTGATCTCAAAGTAGCCGGGACTGTAAAGATCGGTCCGGTTTTCCAGCCCGTAGTAGTGTTCGAACGGCAGTTCCGCCATGTAGATCCACTCGTCCTGACGGTGGAAGACGCCGCGCGAAACGCGGAACGACGCCGGAGTGCCGTAGGGGGCAAAGACGAAGCCGTCGTTCCCGGCGCGGATGGCGGAGGGGAAGAGTTTTTCCGGTCCGGAATACGCCTTGGTCAACTGGTGGTTGGTGCGCCATTCGAGGTCGGGGCGCAATATCAGTTTGGCGGGGGTGACGGCGTCCAGTTCTCCGGGAGTGTCCTCGGCGATCGGACGCGAAAAGATCAGATGTACGGCGTTGCCCTCCGGGGCGAAGGACAGATCGAGCCGGATGGTGGCGCGCCCCCCCTGTCCGGTCGGCACTTGGAACACCCAGCGGGCGGTGTTGTCGGGGTGGCTGCAGAATCCGGTGGTGACCTCGCGGTTGAGTTCTGCGGAGAAGTCGTTGACGACCAGCCACGCGCGGCAGCGGTTGAAGATGACCGTGCGGTCGACGGGGTGGTCGGGATTCAAGTTGGCGGCGAGAAGCGCGTTGTACTTGCTGAAGATCTTGCTCCAGGCCGCGGCGACCAGCATGTATCCGCCGGTCGAGTTGGACCCGAAAGCGGAAAGTCCGGGGGCGGGGATGATCCGCGAAAAATCGGCTTTGCCCGCCATGGGCAGCAGCCGCAATTTGCCGTTGAGGTGTCGTGCGGTACTCTCTTCGGGCGGGAAAACGGTCACCGCCAACTCGAGGATGCGGTTGTCGTGAAGCGTCTCCGGGAACGGCGGCAGCAGAGTGAAGAAGCCGCCGCCGCGCCGCGGAAGCGACACGGCGGTGACGAGGCGTTTTTTGCCGTCCGATACGGCGAAGCGGAACGGCGTGGTGCTCTCGACTAGCAGTGTGTCGCGCGGCGGGAGCATCACTTCGCGCCGGGCGTCGGTGGGGACGATCCACCGGGTCACGGGGGCGGGGAAGATGCCGGTGAGATCGGCGACGAATTTCGCCGGGTCGGCGCGCAGCGTCTCAATATCGACTTCGGTACCGACGTTGCCGATGGCGGCGAGGCGCAGCGCAAGTTCGCAGAAGCGCCGCTGTTCCCGGCGCGGCGGCTCCGGCGGGAGCGCGGTGGGGATGCGGTAGTCGTCGAACGTCACGCAGCGCGCTTCGCCGGGAGCGAGGCGACACGAGCGAAGTCCGGCGTTCAGCGTGGAGTCGCAGGCGCGCTCCGCCAGCAGGTCGAAGCCGGAGCCGGGCGTTTCGTTTTCCGGCCAGCAGACGGTTTCCGCACTCTGACAGTTCAGATTTATCAGCACCAGCAGTATCGCGCCATCCTCGGCGGTGCGCTTGGCGGCGATGACGTTGCCGCCGCCGCGCTGGATCAGCCGCACCTGCGCCGGAAGGTCGAAGGCGGGGTGGTCGGCGAGCAGGCGGTTGTATCTGGCGATCGCGGCGTTGAGGTTGGGCGCGGCTCCGTAGTTGAGCGCTCCGTTCCCGTGGACGTCGATGCGCTCGCGGGCGAAGAACTCCGCGCCGTTGGCGAAGCCGAACGCCCCGCCGGAACTCAGCAGCGCCGACACCGCAAAACGGTTGGCGGCGTAAAGTTCGCCTTTTTCCGCCAGCCGGGGGTTGTCGTGGGTCTCGGCGAAGTTGGCAAGCGTGCCGCAGCGGAAACTCACCTCTCCGGCGTAAGGATAGTAGCGTTCGATCTCCTCGCGCGTGTAGCATTGGAAGATTTCCGAGTACGCCCAGTCCAAATCGGTCTCGCCGAGCAGCTGCTCCTGAACCTTCGGCGGACCGCCCAGCCCCTCCAGCAGAAAGACGGTATCCGGGAATTCGTCGCGTACCTGCGAAACGATGTGTTCCCATGCGATCGTCGGCAGCATGTACCCGGCGTCACAGCGGAAACCGTCCACCCCGCGGCGGCACCAGGTGATAAAGATCTTCGCCATCAGCTCCCGCAGCTGCGGGAAGCGGTAGTCCAGTTTACAGAGATCCTCCCAGGTGACGCCCCAGGCGCCGGGGCTTTCGAAGGTGCCGTCGGCGCGGCGGACGAAGTACTCCGGGTGCTCCATCTGCAGTTTGGACGCCCAGCCGGTGTGGTTCACGGGAATGTCGAGAAAGATCCGCCCGGAACGCCGGTGCACCGCGTCGACGAGTTCGCCGAACTGCTCCAGCGGGGTCGCCTTGGGGTCGAAGTCGGCCAGCGCCGGATCGACGCCGAAATAGTCGGTCGCCGCAAACGGACTGCCGTAGCGTCCCATCCGCCCGTACTGTACGGGGGTGGGGTGGATCGGCAGCAGCTGCAGAATGTGGCAGTTGAGTTCCCCGAAGATGTGGTCGAGGTGTCCGATCAGGTCGCGGAAGGTCCCGGACGGCGGGATCACGGTATAGCCGTTACGATCCAGTATCGCGGCTTCCGGGTGCGGGGGGATCGAGTTTGCTGTTTCGCATCCCCGCCCATGCTGGCGGACGAAGGCGCAGTAGATGGTGTTGCCGGCGGCGCACTCCGCGCTGACGCATTTGAGTCGGAAGTTTTCGCCCGCCGACCACCGGATGGGCGAGCCGTCGTCCGGGATGTAACAGCACTTGGCTTCGAAGACTCCGGTCTCGATGAGCGGCAGGCGTAAGGAGAAACTGCCGTCCGGAAGGCGGGACATCTCCAGATCGTGCCAGTCCAGACCGGCGACGGCGTGACCGGTGCGGCTCTTTTCCAGAAGTTCCGCCCGGCGGGTCGCGGCGTGTCCGAGGTTGCTGCGCAGTACCGCCCGTCCGGGGGGCAGGTCGTCCACGTCGGGCATGAGGCGGAATTCCACGGTCTCGCCGGTGGTGAACATCCGCCGCGGCGGAGATATTGATTGACGCATGATCCTGAAAATGCCCTGATTTCTGGTTTTGCCGGGTATCGATCCGTTCCCGGAGTACAGTCAATATACACGCGCATACGGTAAAAATCCATCTTTCGGGCGACAAAAAATCCCGCCGCGTCCGGGACGGGATTTGAAAAGTGCTTCGAGCCGGGTTATTTTTTGTACCATATCGCAGTTTGAGAGTTGGAAAGGCGCAGGCAGTCCGATGGCGAAATCGGGTAGGGCAGTAACGTGGCGGCAGTTGTTCTCGCAGGCGGAAAAGTATCGCCTCGCCGGTATCGTCGTGCTGATGACCGGCATGGCGGGGCTGGAGATCGCGGGTCTGGGACTGCTGATGCCGCTCGTGGCGCTCTTCACCAAGCCCGAACTGCTGACACAGAACCGCTGTCTGCGCTTCATGAGCGACTGGCAGATGTTTTCCGACCGGAGGATCTTTCTGCTGGTCGTCTGCGTCGCGGCGGTGCTGGTGTGGGCGTTCAAGACGCTGTTGGCGCTGTGGGTGATCCGGCTGCAGAGCCGTTTCATCGCCCGCAAACAGCGGGAGTTGTGCGATACGCTCTACCGCCGGGTGATGAACTCGCCCTACGCATTTCATCTGCGGTGCGGTTCCGGCGAACTCGTCACCCTGATGTCGCGCGCGGTCGATCTGGGGACGGAACTCATGTTCCCCGTGATGCTGCTGGCGACCGACCTTATTACGGTCGCCGCGCTGTCCATCGTGCTGGTCGTGCTGATGCCGCTTCTGACGTTGAGCTGCGTGGCGCTGCTGACGCTGCTCGGCGCGGCGGTCTACTTTCCGCTGCGGGCTTACAACGCCCGGATCGGCAGGGAACAGGCGCAGGGCGAATTGGAGAGCCGCCGCCGGATGCTCGCCGGGTTCTTCGGGGCGAAAGCCGCCAAGGCGATGCGTCGGGAACACTTCTTCACCTCGGCGTATCGGACGGCGCTGGATGACTGGCTGCCGTTGCGGGCGAAACTCTACGAGCTCGGGCAGCTGCCGCGGCTGAGCATGGAATTGATCGCGGTGGTCACAGCGCTCGGCGTCTTTGCCGCGATGGCGCTGGCGGGGGTGCCCGCCGGAACGCTGCTCTTGTCGTTCACTTTGCTCATGGGGGCGATGTCGCGTCTGCTCCCGGCGTTCAGCCGCATCCACTACAATCTGATCCGGGTATTGCAGAACCGCTACGCCTTCGACTCGGTGACGCGCTATTTGGAACTGGCGGAAGAACCGATGGGGGAGGGGGCGGAGCCGCTGACGCTCGCGGATAAGATCGAGTTCCGGCAGGTCACTTTCGCCTACCCGGAGCGTCCGGATCCGCTCTTCAAGGACTTTTCGCTGACGATCCCGGTGCGTTCCAGCGTGGCGCTGACCGGGGTCACCGGCGGCGGCAAAAGCACACTGGCGGATCTGCTGCTCGGGCTGTTGACGCCGCAGGCGGGCGGGATCTTCGCCGACGGCCGGGATATCCGCGAAAACCTCGCCTCGTGGCGCGCCAAGATCGGCTTCGTACCGCAGCACATCTATCTTTTGGACGATACGATCAAAGCCAATGTCGCCTTCGGCGCGCCGGGAGGTGTCGATGACGGCCGGGTCGCGGCGGCGCTGGAAACGGCGCAACTCGCGGAGTTCGTCGCCGCGCTGCCCGACGGAGCGGATACGGTGATCGGCGAGAACGGCGTGCGGCTTTCGGGCGGTCAGCGCCAGCGGCTGGGGATCGCGCGGGCGCTCTACGGCGACCCGGAACTCCTCGTCATGGACGAAGCCACCAGCGCCCTCGACGACGGCACCGAACAGGCGCTGGTGTCGGCGCTCGACACGCTGCGGGGCAAACTCACCATCGTGACCATCGCCCACCGTTTGAGCACGGTCGAAAAGTGCGACCTCCGGGTCAGCGTCGGGCGGACGGAGGATCGATAGTCAGTTTCATCAACTCGTCCTCGACCAGTTGACGGTAGTGTTCGATGCCCTCCGCGTCGAGGTGCGGCGGCACGGCGATCGGCGAACCGATCAGCAGCGTGATCTTGGAGAACGGCTTGGGGATCTGAAAGCCGTCCCAGCTGCGGATGCTCCAGCAGTTCGAGTAGTTGATCGACACCGGCACGATCTCGCCGCCGGTGACGCTTGCCAGATGGATGGGACCGGTCTTCATCCGGTAACGCGGTCCGCGCGGACCGTCCGGGGTGAAGATGATGCAGCTCTTTTCCTCGCGGATCTTTTCGATCGCGGCGAGCTGCGCCATCGCCCCGCGTTTGGAGGAGGAGCCGCGCAGACTTTCGACCCCGAACTGCCGGATGAAATCCGCCACATACTGACCGTCGCGGGAAGAACTCACCACCGCCTTGGCGCGGATACGCAGGTGCTTGGGATAGACGACCGGGTAGAACATCAGCCGGTTGTGCCACGTCACGCAGATGTAGCAGTGCGGGTCGCGGCAGAGGTTCAGCGGATCGACGCGCTCGAAGCGGTAGAACACATGAAAGATCAACTGCATCAATCGCGCCGGGAACCAGTAGATCCAGTCCGGCAGTTTTTTGATCTGGCGAAAGCGGTTTTTGAAACTCATTTGTCGGCTACTCCGTGTTTTTGGCAGAGCGTGGCGAGCACGCATCCGGCGCACTCCGGCTTGCGGGCGTGACAGACTTGCCGCCCGTGTTGGATCAGCAGGTGCGAAAAGTTGCACCACTTTTCCGGATCGATCATGGCGCAGGCGGCGCTTTCGATGCGCACGGGATCGTCGTCGCAAACTGCGCCGATGCGGTTCAGCAGACGGTTGACGTGGGTGTCGACCGGGAATCCCGGCGTGTTGAACGCGTTGCCGAGCAGTACATTGGCGCTTTTGCGCCCGATCCCCGGCAGCCGGGTGAGTTCCTCCATGGTGCGGGGGACTTCTCCGTGGAACTCCTCCACGATCATCCTGGCGGCGGCGTGGAGGTTGCGGCTCTTGGCGGCGAAAAGTCCGCAAGTGCGGATCATGTCGGCGATCTCATCGACGGAAAGTTTCGCCATCGACTCCGCGTCGGGGGCGGCGGCGAAGAGTTTTTCCGTCACCTGATTCACCCGCTCGTCGCGGCACTGCGCCGAGAGCATCACCGCCGCGAGCAGCTGGAACGGAGACTCGTGACGCAAGGGACAAACGCAGTCGCCGTAGACGGCGTAGAGCCGGTCGTGGATCTCGTTCCACTTCTTGCGGGTGAACGTGCTCATTTGAGTTCTCCCGCGAGCGTGAGAAAGTTGGTCAGCAGCCGCAGTCCGGGGTGCTGGCTCTTTTCGGGGTGGAATTGGGTCGCCCAACACCGTCCGCGTCCCAGCATGGCGGCGAAGGGATGCCCATAGACGCATTTGGCGACACACGCGGAGGCTTCGGCGGGGACGTAGTATGAGTGGACGAAGTAGAAGTATTCCTCCGCATCCAGTCCGGCGGCGGCGGGGGAGGCAGTGTCGATGCGGACGGCGTTCCATCCCATGTGCGGCACCTTCAATCCGTCGAGCCGGAATTTTTTCACCGCGCCGGGGAAGACGCCCAAGCCGCGCACGCCGGGAGATTCCTCGCTCGATTCGAGCAGCATTTGCATTCCGAGGCAGATGCCGAGAAAACATTTGCCGCCGGCGATGAACTCCGGCAGCGCCCGGTCGAATCCCCGGGAGCGCAGCGCCTCCATCCCGTCGCCGAAACTCCCGACTCCCGGCAGGATGCAGGCACCGAAGCGTTCCAACTCCGCGGCGTTATCCACCACGTTGCACTTCGCCCCCAGAAACTCCAACGCCTTGGCGACCGAACCGAGGTTGCCCATATTGTAATCGATCAGCGCGATGCTCACAGTTGCTCCAAACTCCTCAAAACCGCCCTTCGGAGGGCGACGCTTGAAATAAATTGCTATAAAATAGCATTGCAAAGACGTTTTCGCCATTATCAAAACATTAAAACTGGCAATTCCGTCCGCGGCGTGTTATTTTATTGAAGAAGTGTTTTTGCGGCAGTAAAACCAACACCAACGGGACGGAATATATATGGAACATCTGAATGTGCCTCCGGCGGAACATGTGAAGGTCCTCGACGGTCAGGGCTGGGTCGGGCTTATCGACTGTCTGGGGACGGAGACCACCATCGTCAACGCGGCGCGGGTCTCCTTCGGCAAACTCAAGAGCGAGATGGACGAGCGCGACGTGGTGCTGCTCAACTACCTGATCGAAAACCGCCACACGAGCCCGCTGGAGCATATCGTCTTCACCTTCAGCGTGCACTGCCCGCTCTTCGTGCGCGGTCAGTGGCACCGCCACCGCACCTGGAGTTACAACGAGATCTCGCGGCGCTACACCGAGATCGACATGGAGTTCTACACGCCGGGCAAACTGCGCCGCCAGTCGACGAACAACCGGCAGGCATCCTTCGCGGATCCGGATTTCGACGATGCCGCGCTGCGCGGGGAGATCGCCGCGCACAACCGCAAGTCGCTGGAACTTTACGAGCATCTGCTCGCTTCCGGCGTCTGCCGTGAACAGGCGCGCGGAGTGCTGCCGCAGAATATGATGGTGACGTTCTGGGGAACGGTGGATCTCTCCAATCTGCTGCACTTCCTCGAATTGCGCGACAGCGACCACGCGCAACTCGAGATCCGCGAATACGCGAAGGCGATCAAACAGCTGATCAAGCCGCGCATCCCGCATGTGGCGGCGTACTTCGCCTCGAAGGGGCAGGAGTGGTGAGACTTGCCGTTTCGATGGGCGACCCCGCCGGGGTCGGCGCGGAACTGTGCGTTAAGGCGGCGCTGGCGTCGGAGTTTTCCGGCGTCGAGTTCCGCTTTTACGGCGCGCGGAGCGTACTCGACGCGGCGTGGCGGCGCTGGGGAGAGGGGCGTCCCGCTCCCGCCGCCGCCTTCGACGACGGCTTGACGTTTGCGGACGTTCCCGTCGGCAAGGCGGACGCGCGCTGCGGCCGCTCCGCCTACGACGCCCTGACGGCGGCGGTGGAGGCGGTGAAGCGCGGCGAGTGCGCGGCGCTGGTCACGGCGCCCATGAACAAGTACTCCGTGAATTTGGCGGGGATACCGTTTACGGGGCACACCGAGCGGATCGCGGAGTTATGCGGTACATCCGATTTCGCAATGCTTCAGTCGACGGGGAACTTGCGCGTGATCTTCGCCACGACGCACATTCCCATTGCCGAGGTGTCGAAACGACTTACGCGCGAGCGGATCGTGCTCGTGTCGAAACTCCTTGACGCCGCGATAAAGGAAGAGGGCATCCCGCAGCCGAAACTCGCGGCGGCGGCGCTGAACCCCCACGCGGGCGAGAACGGCTGCATGGGGCGCGAGGAGATCGACATCGTGATCCCGGCGCTGGAGGCATTGCGCGCGGCGGGGGTAAATATCGACGGACCCTATCCGCCCGACGTGATGTTCATCGAACGCATCCGGAGCCGTTTCGACGGTCTGGTGGCGATGTACCACGATCAGGGGCACATCCCGGTCAAGATGCTGGCATTCGAGAGCTGCGTCAATTCGACGCTGGGCATCCCGATCGTCCGCACCAGCCCCGACCACGGGACGGCATTCGACATCGCGTGGAAAGGCGTCGCGGACACGGGGAGTTTCTTCGCGGCGATCCGTCTGGCGCTCCGCCGCGCCCGTCACCGCGCCTGACGCGAATTACAAAAAGTCGCTCCAGCGTTTGCCGCAGACGCGGCACTCGCAATCCGGGCAGCGGGGGCGGTACAGACGAAACGACCTCATATCCGACCTCCTGCGTTGGGTTGGAACTCCGCACTAAAAGAGCGAGCCTTGCTCGAATGACTTTTCCGGCTTCGGCGGCTCCGGCTTTTCGGGCGGCGGCGGGGCCGCGGCGGCGGCGAAGAGCGGCAGCGCGTCGTCTTCGTCCGTTCGGGCGGGGGAGGGGGGCGGCTCCGGCAGATCGCGCAGGATCCGGTTGAACTCGAAGCGGCGGCAGAGTTCCGCGATCTTCGCGTAGTCCGGTTTGCGGCGAGCGAGCGTATCGGGGGAATTCAGTGCTTCCGGGAGTTCGCAGCGGAGCCGCACCAGCCGCAGGTTTTTCTCCAGCAGTTCGCGCTGCCCCGCGAGTTTTTTGCGATATTTTTCGGCCGTCACCTTTTCCGGCGCGGCGAGCCACGTTTCGATCGCGCCGCAGGTGTTGAGGAGTTCCGCCGCGCTCTTGGGGCCGATCCCCGGCACCCCCGGGATGTTGTCCGACGTATCGCCGACGAGCGCGAGGTAGTCCGGGATCAGCGCCGGGACGACGCCGAACTTTTCCGCCACTTCGCGTTCGCCGCGCTCGACGAACGCCCCCGTGTTGCCGTGACCCGGCGAAACGAGTTTCACGCGCCCGTCGACGAGCTGCGACAGATCCTTGTCGGAACTCACGATCCGCACGTCGGCCGACATTTCCGCGCGGGCGAAGGCCCCGGCGAGGTCGTCGGCCTCGTAGTCCGGGTAGGATACGAGCGGCCAGCCGAACGCCTCCGCCATCTGCTTTATCCACGGCATCTGGGTCTTCAGTTCCTCGGGCATCGGCGGACGGTTCGCCTTGTACTCGGGATTGAGTTTCAGCCGGAATTCGACCTTGCCGCAGTCGAAGAGCATCGCCCCGCGCTCGGAGGGGTACTTCTTCGCGAGGTCGAGCAGCAGCCGAGTGAAGACGAAGAGCGCGTTCACGGGTTCGCCTTTTGAGTTGGTGAGACGGCGGATCGCGTAAAACGAACGGAAAATCTGACTGTAGGCGTCGATCAGAACCAGCATTTCAAATATACTCCGGGGCAACGTTGAAGAAAATCCGCATGTAAAATGCCACGCCGCCCGGCGAAATTCAATCCCCCTCCCGGATAAAAACGCGAAAAACTTTCGCCTCCGGTTTCGTCGCCGCGTCGCGAGTATTTACAAAGTCGCCCCGAAATGGTATATTATGCAAGTAAAAAAACGGGATATGTGATATGGTCAATCTTATCGTCAAGGTGTTTCCGCTGGCCGCGGTGCTCATCTCTGTTCTCGCTTGCGTGCGTCCCGGCTGGTTTGCGCCGTTCGGTTTTCTGATCGTGCCGTTTTTGGGTGTCATCATGCTCGGCATGGGGACGACGCTCTCGGTCGCGGACTTCGCGGCGGCGGCGAAACGTCCGCGCGCGGTGCTGACCGGTATGGTGCTGCAATTTACGCTCATGCCGTTTTTGGCTTTTGTGATCGGTCACGCGCTGGGACTGCCGAAAGAGCAGTTCATCGGCCTCGTGATGGTCGGTACGGTCGCCGGCGGCACCGCGTCGAACGTGATCGCCTATCTGGCGGGGGGCGACGTGGCGCTGTCGATAACCATGACCGCGTGTTCCACCGTGGCGGGGATCGTGCTGACGCCGCTGCTGTCGTCGCTCTATCTGGGGCATACGGTGCGCGTTCCGGCGTGGGCGATGTTTCAGAGCATCCTGCTCGTGGTCGCACTGCCGGTGAGTCTGGGGCTGGCGGTCAACCGGCTGTGCCGCCGCCACGCGGCGCTGCTGGGCAAGGTCTGCCCGGTGGTCTCGGTGGTCGGCATCGTCTTCGTCATCGGGATCGTCGTCGCCCAAAACGCCGCCACGGTGTTCCAATGCGGACCGATGGTGATCGCGGCGGTGATGCTGCACAATGTCTCCGGCATGGCGGCGGGGTACGGCTGTGCGCGGCTGCTTCGGTGCGACGACCGGACTGCCGTGACCATCGCGATCGAAGTCGGCATGCAGAACTCCGGACTGGCGGCGGCGCTGTCGCAGAAGTTCTTCGGCGTAGCCTCGGCGTTGCCGGGGGCGCTCTTCAGCATTTGGCACAACCTCTCCGGGGCGGTATTTGCCTCGGCGGTGCGCCGCCGCCTCGACGCCGCCGTTCCGAAAAAATAATTCACGGCTTTTGTCGGTTTGCGCGCTTGACAAAAAAACTCGCGCATGGTATTGTGTGTCATACACAAACCGCAGGGGGTATAAATGTCTTGTAAATGGCGGTGCGCCTTTGTGTTCGCGGTGTGGACGGTCGTCTGCGTTCTCGGGTGCGTCCTCGTTTTTCGACTTCTCGACGCCCGCCGCGAGTTGCAGTTGAAAAGCACGGTAAAAACTCCGGTGCGCCTTGCCCTGCACGAGATCGGTGCGGATATGGAGGCGCGGCGATATGGGGTCGCCCAGTCCAAACTCGCCTTGCTGAGCCGCAGTTGGGATAATTTTTCTTGTCGAAATGGCATTGACGGCAGCGAAGTGGGCAATGTCATGCCGTTATTCCGGTTGATCGACGAAAACGGCGGTAAACAGCGGGAAAGCGTGACGCCGCGTCTGTCGCCGAAATTCGGCGTGCCGCTGATGGTATGGGGCAAGATACGCGGCGGCGATCCGCGCCGCAAGGCTTATGATAAGGAGGCCCGATTCATACGGATACGCACCGTGAACGGCAACAATGTGGAGTGCGAGCGGATAACGCTGCCGCTCTCCGCCATGAATCCCGGGACGCTGAGGGAACTGTCCTCACTGCCGCTGGGAACGAGTGTGATATTTTCCGGTTTCGAGAGCGTTCGGGATTACGGTTTGCCCGACTTTCCCGACATGGAGTCCGTCACGCATCAGGCGTACGGCATCGCCAATGTCTTTGTGGTGCGCAACGGTGGGGAGACGCTGGATATTTATGAACTCGACTGCGGGAAAAGTTACCGCGTCGGCGACCGGGAGTATACGTTCGACGAATTGGCGGTGCTGCTGAAGGCTTCACCGGTCAAGTGGACGGTGCTGTACATGGACAAGCGGTCATCTGCGGAGGAGAACGAACAATTGCGGCGGTTCCGCGCACTCTGTGAGCGGCTCGGAAAAGTTCTTGAAGTAACTTGCCAGAGGTCGACGAGTTATGACGATCCCGGCGCCGAAAGGGAGTCATCTGCTTTTGCTGCCACCATACGCGTCAGCGGCGGAGCCGGATTTGCCCGCGGTCGTGAACAGCCGCCTGAAAGAGATCGCGTACTCCGTGGATTACAGCACTCACCTGGTGCTGGTGGACCGTTGGGGGCGGATATTTGTCCGCAAATGTGGCCGATACGGGAATAAAAGTCTTTTGCGCTGGGACGAAGGTTCGGGTGTCATTCGCGTCGGTGTCGTCGGAAATGGCAGGGAACCGAACTTCTTGCAATAGTTCGACCATTGCGGAGATTTCTGCAGGATAAAATTGCCGAACAACCAAAAACCGGCAACAACGATGAATGATATGAATTTAACTGTAACCGCGCTTTACGGAGTTGCTGCAATTCCGGTGCTCTCTCGGGTGGTGGAAATATTGTGGACAATTACCAAGGGTGAGTATGACTTCCGAACCCGGGGCCGTTTCAATAAACATAATCACTTTTGGGACTATTCTCCATATATTTTGATATTGCCGTATAGCGTGGTCGTGAACTTGGTGTCCCTGATCCTCGGGAAGAAAAATTTCGATTTTCTTTTCACAGTGGCGATGTGTTTTGCCATTGAATTGTTTTTCATAGCGTCTTATCGGATGTTGAACGAGTACCGCTCGTGGCAGGCTCGGCGGCTGCGTGCGAGATGGCGCGAAGCAACTTCACCTCCAATCGGTGATGTATTCTGCCCGCCGGATCCGGATGCGCCTCCGCGGCAAGGATCCGCATGGAACGGCAGGCAAATAGATTTCGATCTTGTGTATACCGGCGCTGGATTGCTGATCGCCTGGAATCGGCGGGAAAGCCGGTTTATTCAGGCGGACCTCAAAAAAGCGGAGTCCTACCTCAACGCGCGAAAGTGGTTGCGTGAGATCACGGAGTCTTATTATGGTACGGGCATCGGCGGTGTTGTCGGCGTCTTTCTGTTTCGCGTCAAGACCGATTCGCCAGAAGACGATGAATACCTTTGGGTGGTGGCTGGAGATGTCCCGGCAACGCATTTTTCCTGCGAAAACGCATCTTCCCCTCGGCAGGCGTTGAAGAAATATCTCGCGGCAATGAATGTTCGACCGCAACGTGAAGCCGACGATGTGGCTCGCGCCGTCCGCAAACGGTTGGAGATGCTGGGAAATTTTCTTGCGGAACATCGTTTTTGACTCCGGAACAGCTGACACCGTTGGGCGTCGAAGCGGGTGCCGTCGTCACGGGCGGCGGTTCCGCATCTTGAGTTGCGCCCGGATGGTCGCGTATATGACGCCTCCCGCTATCCCGAGGCACCCCGCCAGCATCAAGACGGCTTGTATCCGCCGCGGCAGGGTGGGGGTGAATGTCCCGTCGTCGTTGTCGCCGAGGAACTCGCGCGCCGCCGCCGCCATGCCGACAAGCAGCACGGCGAGCGCCGCCAGTTGGAGCACTCCCAGCAGAAACGTGAGCGCGGCTTTGGCGATTCCGCGCATCTTACAGATACCCCAATAGCCGCCGCATGCTCTCCGTGACTTCGCGGATGGGGATGTTGCGCCGGGCGGTCAGCACCTCGCTTTGGAGGCACTTCAGGCGCGGCGCGTTCCGCAGCAGCGGGAGTATCCGCCCCCAGTCGATATTGCCGCGCCCGGGCAGATCGTGATCGTCGCGCTCCCCGAAGTTGTCGTGGAGATGGCAGTTGACGATGTAGGGACACATGCGTTCCGCGATATTTTCTTCGCGGGCATAGGGCAATCCGCAATCCTCCCACAGTCGGCTGTGTTCGCTGTCGCCCGACAGGTGCTCCTTGAGGTTCGCGTGGCCGACGTCGAGGCAGAGCCCGAGGTACGGCGAGTCGTAGCGGCGCACGCATGCGATCAACTCGTCGGCGGTATTGAACGGCATCCGCCCGTTTTCGAGGGCGATCGCGATGTCGAGTTTTTCCGCGAACGGCAGCAGTTCGTCCAGCGACCGGTAGATCGCCTCCCGGTGCGCGACGGCGGAATATTCGGGATAAACTTCGCTGCCGACGTGGAAAGTGCAGGTCCTGACGCCCATTTCGTTGACGAGCAGCAGATTGAGTTTCTGGCGGGCGAGCATCAGCCGACGGTCGCGCTCCTCCGGGATGAAGAGGTCGGCGAAGCGCCGGAACGGCGCGTGGGCGTCCACGAAGTCCACTCCCGCCTGTTGCGCCTGTTTGCGCAGCGTCGCCGCCAGCGTGCAGTCGCGCGCCATCATCTTGAGCAGCATATCGCCGAGAACGAGGTGCTTCGCCCCGTTGGCGGCGAATTCGCACATGGCGGTAAGCCGTTCCCGCTCTTCGTATTTGCTCCAACCGTGATGAAAGGTGACGGGGATCATCGCTTTTGAGTATACCTCCCGATATATGGGGTATAATATACCGGTGATCGGGGAGATTGCAAGCCATTTGAAGAACCGGCGGGGCAGTTCGCGGAACCGCCCCGCCGACAAGGACGCGGAAAGTGCCTCAATGGTGATCGTGCCCCGCCGCTTCGACGTACTTTTTCAGCCACTCGTAGACGAAGTGCTGATTGTTCTCCTCTTTGCCGTCGCCGATCGTCTCGGCGAAGACGAGCGTCGCCGCGTGTCCGTCGGCGAAGAGGTAGTTCGCGCGCCCCGCGTGGCGTTCGCGGTCGATATGCTCCTGCCAGTCCTCGGGTTCGCTCATCCCGGCGTAGCACTGGTGCTCCTCGGGCTCCTTGCCGTTCTCCTCGTAGCCGCGCGGCGACAGGACGATCCGGCGCGACGGCGCATGGACCGTCCCCAGCGGACGCCCGAAGGTGAACATCGCGTTGACCATGTAACTCTGGATGCCCTTTTCCCGGTCGTATCCCCGGTCGGAGCCGCACTTCAAATACTCGAGCTTGAACTTGTACTTTTCGACCAGCGGCGTATACCATTGCGGTTCGCCGGGCAGTTCCTCGGGAGCGGCGAAGGTGCCGCTGTGGACCACGGGCAGCATGTCGCGGTGATCGTCGCGGTACAAGGCGAGCGAGATCCCCGCCTGCTTGAGGTTGTTGATGCACTCGGCGCACCGCGAACGTTCGCGCGCGCTGTTGAGCGCGGGCATCAGCATGCCCGCCAGAATGGCGATGATCGCGATCACGACCAGGAGTTCGATCAAGGTGAACTGGCGGACTCCGACACCGGATCTATCCGGGCGGAACGACGGATTTTTTTGGTATATCATCATTTATTTTACGGTATTCATATGCCCCGGCAAAGGGATCCCCTCCATAAACTGCCGATACGGGGATCTCCGGACAAGGCGGCTTCGCCAACGTCCCGGGGCGGGACGGCACGATGCGATGAAGTCGCCTGAAGACACGGCGAAATATGCGCTCCATACACTCCGGAATGACGGCACAAAAGGGGCGCGACAGCAACGGCTGCTCCGCCGCGAAACGGTTTTGCGGTTGGTCGATCAGGCGAGCGGCGGGGCGCGGGAGCGCCGGGTGGAAAGCACGGCGGCTCCGGGGAAGAGCGAAATGAGTTGAGGTTCCGCCGTCCGCTCCCGGATGAGTCCCGTTTCGGGGGCGGCGGTGTCGGCGAACCAGTCGAGCGCGGCGGAACAGCACGGACAGAAAAATTCCGCCGTCAAAGCGGCGGCGTGGCGGTGCGTTTCGGCGGAAACGCCGATTTTGACGGCGCCGCATCCGTGCTGCGCCGTCTCTGCCGCTTCGCCGAGGTGCTCGTGGCAGTACAAATGCAGAAAACTGTTGCACAACAGCAACAGACTCAGCATTCGCGCCCATGCGCGCCCACGTTTGGAAAACGCCGTTATCATGTTCCCATCCGCTTGTACTTGATGGAAGTGTATAATATACCCGCCGTTCCCCCGTTGTCAAGGCATCAGCCGAAGTCTGGACCGGCGGAACCGCGGATGCCGGGCGGAAACGGCGGGACCGCGTGGTCGGCGCAGTACATCCGGGTGTGGATGCGGACGAGCGTCGCTCCCGCGGCGGTGACGGCGGCGAAGAGCGTGCTTTGCTCCGGGGGGATCGCCAGCGAGAGCGTCCGGCCGGGCAGCATGGCGCGCGCCATGTCGAAGGCGTCGACCGCCAGCTCCGCGTTTTCGGCGTAGATCTGCCCGATATGCACGCTCGCACCTTTGACGCGACCGAGGAACCAGGCGACGATGCGCCCATCCTGTTCCAGCAGCCGGCAAAACTCCGGAGAGGCGCCGAAAATATGCCGGTGCGCTGGATCCAGTTCGTCCGTCCCCGGCAGGGGGAAGTCCTCCGCGCGCATCCGTCGCCACGCGAAGCGGGGCGCGGCGGCGCCGCTCGGCGGGATCTCAAGCAAATGCACCTTGGCGCACTCCTTGAAGCCGAGGCGGCGGTACACCGGCTCCCCGAATTCGGAGGCGTCGAGCATCCGCTCGGAGTAACGCTCGGTGCGTTTCAGCACCTTGCGCATCAGAGTCGTGGCGATCGAGCATCCGCGCCACTCCGGCCGGGTCATCACCATCACGATCCACGCGCATGATCTGCCGTGCGGCACCCACCCCGCCGAACCGACGATCGCGCCGTCATTGGTGAAGCACCACATCTCGCCTAGGTTCATGACCGAAGCCAGACTTCCGCTTGTGACCTGCCAGCCGACCGATTTTACGAGTTCGAGCAGTCCGCGCAGATCGTCTGCACCGCATTGGCGGATGGCGAGTTTTCCGGGGGAGGCGGCCCCGGAGCGTTGGCGGATGCGCTCTGCGATCCCGCGGATAAGTTCCGCTTCGCCGCCGTCCGATCTCGTCGAATGTGCCATTTCAAAGCCTCCTGCTGCAGTTGTGTTCCATAGATAAATTACCGTCCCGGCGGTAAAAAATCAAATCCGCAAATTGAAGAGTTGCATAATCCGGTCGGCCGATATATATTATTTCCGCCACAATAAAAACTACACGGATGGGGCAGGGGATAGGATGATTACCGAAGCATTGATCCAAAAACTCGCGGCGTTTCCGGCGGCGGCCCCGGAGGGGCACCACAAATTTCTCTTCAATCAGGAGCCCGAGGCGCTCGCGTTCACCAAAGGCGTCCGTCTGCTCGGCAACATGCCGCGTAAACGCAGTTCGGATATTCCGCATTCGCCGCTCGGCATCGGCTTCGAGACGCTCGACCGCGACACCTTCGACCCGGCGGCGACCTACGATCTGCTCGGCGCGAGCGGAGTGAAGTTCGCCCGCTGTCAGACCGGCTGGATGAAGTGTGAAAAGACTCCCGGCGTCTACGATTTCGCGTGGCTCGACGACGTGGTGGACAACCTGCGGACCCGCGGCATCGAAACGTGGCTGAGCCTGAGTTTCGGGCATCCCCGGTACACCCCGTCTCCGGTGTTCGACGCGATGCGGGAGCAGGCGGAGCGCGAGGGTACGAAACTGCCCGGTCGTCCGCGAGGCTATGTGGGTGAGGTCCCGTACCTCCACGGCGAGGCGGCGATGGCGGCGTGGCTCCGCTATGTGACGGCGCTCTGCACGCACTTTCGGGGACGTGTCGGCAAGTACGAGATCTGGAACGAGCCGGAAGCCGACGTCTTCTGGCGCTGCGGTGGCAGACCGTCGGATAAAGATCCGTTCGGTCGGGCGAAGGATTATACCGAGTTCGTCCGGATCACCGCCGGGGCGGTGCGGGCGGCCGCTCCCGGGGCGGAGATCATCGCCGATGTGGCGCAGCCGAGTTCGCGTTATATCCAGGGGCTCGGCATGGCGGGACTGGCGGATCGGATCGACATTTTCAGTTTCCACCTTTATACGCCGCTGCCGGAGGACAATTTGCGCGAGATGGTCGAGTACATCCGGGCGAACCTCCGGCGGAGCGACGGGCGGCCGCTGCGCCTCATTCAGGGCGAGAGCGGCCGCGCTACCGGCAAGTGTTCCCACTTCGCATTTCCGACCCAACTCGGACAGGCGCGATTCATGGCGCGGCGGTATCTGGGCGACTTCATGTGCGGGATGGAGATGTCGTCGTTCTTCACCGTTACGGATTTTCTTTGCTACTACCCGGATGGGAGCGACCAGTATTACGGGATCATCGACGGCAAGACCCACGAGCCCAAACTCGCGTATCAGACGCTGTGCGCGCTGGCGTGGCTCTTCGACGGGCTGGAACCTGCGCCGGACAACCTCGCGGTGGTGACTCCGGCTCCGGGGTTTCAGGTCGAGTCGCGGCTGCCGTTCACGACTTTCAAGTGCTCGTTCCGCCGCAAGGGCGTACCGGTCTTCGCGGTGTGGTCGCCGGAACATGTGGAACTTTCGTCGCCGCTGCTTTTCGGGCGTTTGCGGTGCGCCGCCAAGGAGTACGCCGCGTTTCCCGATCCCGTGATCCTCGATCCGGTTCGCGGCAAGGTATGGGATGCTTCGGGACTGCGCGACGCCACCCCCAGAACTCTCGAACTCTACGGCGAAGGGTACATGCCGTTCCCGATCACCAATTCGCCGCTGTTGCTGACCGACGCGCAGATCTTTGACGAACTCCGGTGATGTCGGCTACCGCCCCTGCGGCGGATGGATCCGGATGGCGATCAGCCGCGAGTGCAGAGTCAGCGCCGCGACGTAGACGATGAACGCCCAGATCTCGGCGGCGGAAAAGAACATCTCGCGCTTCTGCGGAATGAATCCCGATACGAGCAGCAGCAGGCCCATCGTCAGAGTGTATCTGCCGCCGACGCGGTTGCTCGCTTCCCAGACCTCTGGATCGGTGATCGTCCACGAGTAGCGCACTCCGGCGATGCGGTTGCGGCCGAGTTTCGGCATCAGCACTCCCAAGCCCAGGAAGAATGCGCCGAACCCGCCGAGCATCACCTTGGCGATGAGCGGGGCGTTTTCCCGCGAAAACGTCAGAAAGAGCAGCATCGCCTCGATGTAGATGAAAAGCGCCAGCGTGAGCAGCAGCACCCGGCGCAGCGGCACGACGCCCTCGGCGTCGATGACGATCTTGGCGTCGAGCCAGTTCGCCAGCGCGATCCCGGCGGTCAGCAGCAGCGGCAGCGCGAGGTAGTGCGGCAGATTGGCGCCGAGCTGTGCCGCGCCGCGTCCGGCATCCCACATCATGACGCACTTCGCGCCCAGAACGGCGTACATCAGCACGACGGCGAACCACACCGATTTGTTCACCAGTTTTTCCATCAGATGATCTCCAGCGTGTTTTTATCCGGCAGCGTCGGCAGTTGCGGTGCGGGCGACTCCTGATACCAGAACGCCGTCGCCGCGATGTCGTCCTGCCGCGGCACGAAATGCTGTTCGTCACCGCCGCCGGTGCCGATGCGCCAGCCGAGCGCCTGGATCGTCACTTTCAACCGGCGGCGGAAACGCACCGGGTCGCAGATGTGCCAGCGGTACAGCCCGAAGCGCTGCTGGCTGTGGTAAAGCCCGTCCGGGCGCAGCACCTGCGGCATCCCCGAATAGGCGGTCGAAAACTCGCAGTATTGGCGCGGACCGTCGGGCGACAACTGCCCCTCGAAGTTGTACGAGCCGCAGAAGTAATCCTCGGTCCCGGTGCCGCAGACGGTCGGGAACTCGTCGTCGTCGTCGAGGTAGAATTTGACCTCGCCCTCGCCCCACCAGCCGCCGCTGTTGACGCCCCACGCGAGGTAGGTGCCGACGTACTGGCCGCTCCCTGCGATGTGGTCGGCGATGGTGACGACCTCCTTATAGCCGAGCGGATTGAAGCGCCGGAAACTCGCGCAGAAGTACGCGCGGTCCTCCGGGATCTCGGTCAGCGTGTAGTCGATCTGGTAGTAGATGCGCACACTCTGACCGTCGAGGTTGGTCAGTGTGATCCGGCAATGTTCCCGGAACGGCATCTCCCAGTAGCAGTTGAAGGCGTTGCCGGGGTTGTAGCAGACCGCGAGACTGTTTACGGGGGTGAACTCCTTCTGCGGCCACGCGTGGGCGAAGAAGTCGCCGACCGGGCACTCGATCGCGGGAGTTTCGGCGTTTTCGTAGTACACCCGCAGGATGCAGAAGCGCAAGTGCCGCGCCGCCAACGTCATCCAGATATGCTGGATCGCCCCCGGTCCCGCGATGTCGGCGAGGGTGAAGGTCTCCCCTCCCGCGATGTTGACGTAGGGCGAAACTTTCCAACCCCGCCCCAGTTCGGCGGCGTTGATGCGACAGGGACCGTCGAGCGACATTCCGCCCTTGCCCGGCTCGCCGGTGAAATTTTCCGGCGAGATCGACCGGGTAAGTGCGCCGGAGAGCCGCGACAGATTGCCGAGATTCATTCCGAGACCGTTGAACATGCTGGGATCCCTTGTTTTTTGATCACTTTTTCACCGAACGGGCGAGTTTCCGGAAGAGGTCGGCGAAGACCGCTTCGCGATCGAGCGCCTTGACCCGCAAGATGTCACGCCGCTCCGGAGCCGTACTCAGCGTCTTGTCGTCGTTGATCACCGGTGCGGGGATCGTTTCGCAGGAACACGCCTGCGGCACCGCGAAGTACGCCACGGTCGAGATGTCCCAAATGATCTTGGCGGGGATCTTGCGCAGATTTATCAGTTCCTCGCATCGGCCGTAGAGAAATTCGCCGATCTCCCCCGCCGGAGCCAGCCCGGGGCGCAGTTCCGCGAGGGTGATCTCCAAGTGCGAGGCGACGTTGCGGCAGGGGACCCAGACGAGCGGCACGTCGGAATCGAAAACGACCTGCGCGGCGGGTACGTCCTGCCGCAGATTGAATTCGTTGTTCGGTTCGGGGTAGTCCGCCTCGTGGCTGCCGAGCCACACGACCACGATATCCCGCGCGATTTCGGGCGCGAGCAGCAGCGCCGAGGCGACGTTGGTGATCGCGGCGATGGCGAGCACATGGAGTTTGCGCCCGGCTGCGTGCGCTTCGCGGGCGAGTTCGATGATGCGGCGCGCCCCTTCCGAGTCGACCGGAGTGTTGCGGTCGGGCAGATACGAGGTCGACCCGTGCCACGCGAAGTTGGTTTTGTCCTTGCCGAGAATGGCGAGGATGCGGCAGATCTCGTCGTAGCTTTTCTGCATCCCTTCGCCCGGAGTCGCCGCGCGGAAGTTGCTGAACGGAGCGGCGATCACCGCCCGCAGATCGACCGCCTCCGGCGCCAGCAGCGCGTAGGCGAGAGTGAACTGGTCGTCGACTTCGTTGTAGGTATCGGTGTCCAGCACCGCCATGATCGGTAGTTTTTCCATAATGATCCGTCATCCCGTGGTTGATGGTCGCGCCGCCGGTCGGCACGGCGCAAAAAAAAGACCGCGACATATTATATGCCGCGGTCCCGTTTTTATCAAGCGACAAGCGCCGGATTTTGCTTCAATAACCGAGGATCCGCTTCAGGTTGTCGTAGCTGATCTTCGCACTTTCGAGGCTCGGATAATTGCAGATGTCCTGCTCGTAGATCAGCCACTCGCACTTGCTGCCTTCCAGCGCCTCGACGCACTTCGCCAGCGGCACGTCGCCGGTGCCGAGTTCGGTGAAGGTGTTGGTCACGGGGTTGCGGTCCTTGAGGTGCAGCAGCGGCAGACGCTGACCGTAGTGCTTGATGTACTCGACGGGATCGACTCCGCCCTGGGTGAGCCAGTAGACGTCCAGTTCGACATCCACATCGTCGCCGACCAGCTTGTCATAAGCCCAGGAGCCGTCTTCGAGTTTCACGAACTCCCAGTTGTGGTTGTGATAGGCGTAGCCGAGCCCGTGGGTCTTGGCGGCGTCGCGCACCGCGCGGATCTGCTGGCTGACGGTGTCGAAGTTGGCGAGGAAGTCCTTCTTCATGCCGGAGCAGATCATCGTCTTGAGGCCCAGCGCTTTGGCGTAATCGTAATCGGAGAACGCGGGATCGCCGGCATTGACGCGGCTGGTGTGGAGCGAAACGCTCTTGAGGCCGAGGCTCTTCATCAGATCGGCGACCTGATCCGGGGTGTTGTCGCCGAAGCGCGAGACGAATTCCACCCCGTCGTAGCCGATGTCGGCGACGCGCTTGAGCGTTTCCGTGAAGTTCTTTTCCAGTTCGTCGCGAACCGAGTAGATCTGAATGGCGATCGGATACTTTTTCATCTATTTACCTCGATTGGGGTTATGTTTTACAATGCGTCCTCTTTGGCGCTCCGGTCCTTTTTTTGCCCCCGAAAAAAAAGACTGCGACATATTATATGCCGCAGTCGTGTGTTTATCAAGCGCAAATATCGTATTTTTTTGCTCAATATCCGAGAATTTTCCGGATATTGGCGATACTGATCTTCGCGCTTTCGACGCCCGGATAGTTGCAGATGTCCTGTTCGTAGACAAGTCCCCGGCAAATCGACCCCTCCAGCGCGTCCACGCAAGCCTTGAGCGGCACGTCGCCGGTGCCGAGCTCGGTGAAACTGTTGGTCACGGGGTTGCGATCCTTGAGGTGCAGCAGCGGCAGGCGTTTGCCGTAGCGCTTGATGTACTCGACGGGATCGACTCCGCCTTGGGTGAGCCAGTAGACGTCCAGTTCGACGTCGAGATCGTCGCCGATCAGGGCGTCGTAGCCGTACGAACCATCCGCGAGTTTGGCGAACTCGAAGGCGTGGTTGTGGTAGACGAATTCCAGTCCGTGGGTCTTGGCGGCGTCACGCACCGCGCGCACCTGAGTTTTGAGTTCGTCGAGATTCTCGACGAAGCCGTCCTTCTTGCCGGAGCAGATGATCGTCCGGGCGCCGAGCGCCTTGGCGTAGGTGTAATCCGGATAGGCGGGGTCGTTCGCCTTGAGCAGATTGACATGCACCGCCCAGGTCTGAAGACCGAGGCTCTTCATGAAGTCGGCGAGTTGATCCGGCTCCATGCCGCCGAAGTAGAACGCGAACTCCACGCCGTCGTAGCCGAGTTCGGCGATCTGCTTCATGGTGTCCTGAAAGTTGGCTTTCAGGGCTTCGCGGAAACTGTACAACTGGATGGCGATGGGGAACTTTTTCATGACAGGTCCTCCTTTTTCCGTCTTCTGCGGACCGTTATTCCTGAGTCTTGGCGTAGTCGCGCAGTTCGCCGATGTTGGCGGCGATCTTGTGCAGTCCGTCGGCGACCTGCTCCGCCGCGCCCGGAGCGGACATCAGCATGTGCATGGTCACGATGGTCGAAGCGCAGACCTGTTCCGCCACGGGATCGGCCGCGGTGCGCCAGTACTTCTCGGAGAGGTTGAAGAGCATATGCTTGCGGACGCGTCCGTAAGTGCCGGCGATGGACTTGAATCCCTCCGCCTTGAGCGCGGCGAGGATATACTTCGGCTTGACGCCCTTCCACATGTCGCCGCCGAACGTGATGCCGCGCGCATAGTAGCCCTGACGGGTCGCCAGACGTCCCGGCTTCTGGAAGGTGACGCCTTCGATGTCCTTGCACGCCTCTTCCGTCGTCTTGGCGAACTTGGCGCACTCGGCGAGATAGGCGGGCACTCCGGCGATCTGCCCCTGCATGATCACCGCCTGCAGCGCGAGGCCGCGGTAGTTGTGGCAGCAGAGATCGGTCGGCGGAGGAGTCTTGGCGCCGCCCTGCGCGTCGTTGCGCGAATATCCGATGTGCTTCAGACGGTACATCAGGTCGGCGAGTTCGGGATCGTTGGTGATGCAGATGCCGCTTTCGCCGCCGGAGAGGGTCTTGGACTGCTGGAAGCTGAAACTGCCGATCTTGCCCCAGCTGCCGACGCCGCGGCCGTTCCATTTGCCGCCCTGCATGTGGGCGCAGTCTTCAAGGACGGCGATGCCGTGCTTGTCGGCGATGGCGATGATCTTGTCGAGATCCGCGATCGAGCCGTAGAGGTGGACCGGGATCACCGCCTTGGTACGCGGAGTGATCGCGGCCTCGAAGGCGGCTGGATCGAGGCAGAGCGTATCCTTTTCGATGTCGGCGAAGACGATGGTGCCGCCGACATAGCGCACCGCCATCGCGGTCGCGGGCCAGGTCAGGGCGGGGACGATGACTTCATCGCCGGGGCCGACGCCGAGCGCGGCGAGCGCGCACTCCAGAGTGACGGTGCCGTTGGACATCATCACGCCGTATTTGGTATCGTGGAAAGCGCAGTAGGCGTTCTCGAAGGCCTGCTCGCTCTCGCTGTTGAAGGACCACTTGCGCGAACGGTAGACTTCGATCAGTTTCGCCTCGGTCTCCGCGCTGAGCGGGGGCCACGGAGTGACTTTCGCCTCGTTTTCCCCCAGAAGCGGGGTGCCGCCGTTGATCGCCAATTTAGCCATAATATCATCTCCTGCTGTTTGGTTTGGAATGCCGCCGACACGAAAATGTTTCATGTCTACTATAACGTAGACCGGCTTATCCGCTTAAACAAGCGCGTTTTTAAAGTTTTTGTTGCTCAAATCAATCATTTTATTGATATAATGTGCCATACCCGCTTTTCAATGCCGCCGGGCGCGGCGACTGTCCGTCGGGACCGGTCGGTCGTTCGGAGCGACGCCGGGCAAGGAACTCTCCGGCGTGCGCCCCTCGGTCAAGACCGTTTTTGTGGATTTTAAGAAAAAATTTCGCAACCGCCGCCGCCGGAGGTTGAATTTTTGCGCCCCGGTGATAATTTATCACCAGCGCAACCTTTCCCCGGGGAGATAAACGATGCTGGAAGAAGAACTGACGCGCACACTGCGGTCGCTGTGCGAAGACGGCGCCTGCTATCTGTCGCCTTCCGATGTGGATTTTAAGGATCCCCTGCCGCCTGAGGAGTTTACCAACGCCTATTACACTCCGCAGCGTCACTGGAGCCACGTCGAGATGATCCGGTTGATCCACGGCGAGATGGCGCTCCACATCAACGGGGTGTGGACTCGTCTATCCGACGGCAAGATGCGGATATTCCTTCAGGGAACGGTGCATACCGAGCACTACCTCCGCCGCAGTCAGAGTTACACGCTGTTGTGGCTGACCATCGTGCCGCGCGGCATCGACATTCACTACACGGGATATTCTCCGGACATCGGTTACTACCGCTCCGACCGCGGCGGCGGGCTGGTGCGGACGGTCACGTCGGGCGACGACAAACGCCGGGGGAGGGTGCGGATCGGGTCGCCGGTGTCGGTCAACTTGTGGCGTTGCGCTTCCGAGGTGTCGCCGTCCCATCCGCGCTTCCACTACCTGCTGATGGAGAGTCTCGACAGTTCGCTGCGCAACAGCAACTTCGCCATCGACGCCGACAACCAGCGCACCAATGTGCTGCAGGAGATCAAGGAGTATTTGAACGAATACTACTACAAGCAGTTGTCCATCAACGATCTGGGCGCGATGACCCAGTTCTCCGCCCCCTATTTGAACCGGCTGTTCCGCGAACGCTACCAGTTATCGCTGCACGACTATCTGTCGCAGTTGCGTCTGTCGCATGCGGCGGTGCTGCTGAAAGACGAGCCGACCATGCCGATCGGCAAAGTGGCGGCGGCGGTCGGGATCCCCGACCAGCGTTACTTCAGCCGCTGTTTCCGCAAGGAATACGGCATGACTCCCGGCGAATACCGGGAGCGTAACGTGGATTCCCACTTTTATCCCTCTGGCGACTGAATACTTTCGGGTGCCGCCGCCGGTCAGCGGCGGTCGGCGAGTATCCGCTCGAAGTTCTCGGCGAGTATCGGCATGAGTTCCGCATCCGGCACCGGCTGCGACAGGAACGCCGAGAGTTCGTAGGATTCGTTGTGCAGCGCCGCGTCCGAACCGAAGAGAAAGCGCGATTTGTCGAAGCACTTGAACAGCTCGAACCATTTGTGCGTCGAACAGAACCACGCGGTGAAGTCGAGGTAGATGTTCTCCGCCTGTTCGGCGCGGGCGATGATCTGTTCGCTGCCCGCCGTGCTGCATCCGGTGTGTCCGGCGATGAACTTCGCGTGCGGGTAGCGTTGCGCGATCTCCGCCAGCGGCTCGATCTCCTTGCTCCAAGTGTGGATAAGTATCGGCAGATGGTGCTTTTCCGCGTATTCGTAGACGATGGTGTAGCGCGGATCGTCGATCCGCACCAGCCAGTAGCCGGGGAGCAGTTTGAAGCCGATGAAGTAGTCGCGGCTGAAAAATTCGTCGAGGATCGCTTCGTTCACTTCGTCGCGGTGCCACGGATTCATGACGAAGTAGCCCTTGAAGCGTCCGGGGTACTGCGCCGCCAGCGTTTCCGCCTCGCGGTTGCCGCGCAGCAGGTCGCTGAAGAGGGCGCGGTTGGCGATCAGGATCGACTGCGATACCCCGTAGCGGTCCATGACGCGCACCATTTCGCCGATCGCCTTGGCGGGGTGCGGTTCGGGGAGCATCCAGCCGCGGGTGTTCGGTCCGGCGAGGTGATTGTGGATGTCGATCACCTTGACCCCCGACAGCGGTTTGCCCTGTCGGAATGTGTTCCACAGCGGCTTATCCGCGAGATCCGGTTCGTGGGCGAGTTTGCGGGGCAGGGGGTCGAGGCCGAGCAGCTTTTCCAAGTTGCCGTGGGCGATGAGTTCGCGTTGTTCCGGGGTGATCTCCGCGTGGGCGAGTGCGCCGATCGCGGCGCCGTACTGCGATTGGTGTCCGATGCCGAAGTAGAGCCGGTCGACGCCGAATTCCCGTACGATCATTTCGATATTGCGGCGGACATGCAGGTACGATGTATCCATTCCGATATTTTTATGCCGCCACATGAGGTCGACCGTTTCGGGGATGGCGGTCCAGATTTGGCGGCAGATCACGAAATATGCCTTGGGGTAGCGCTGCGCGAATATCCCCATCTGTTCAAAGTCGGTGGTCTGGAGGTTGTTGTCCACGCGGTCGATGAAGAATACCGGGTGGAAGTCGTGGAGTTCCGAGAGCATCCGCTCGATCAGCCGGAGCGGGAAGCGCGACATTTTGAGCCGCAATTCGTAGCAGCGGTTTCCCTTCGCGGCCTGTTCCTTTAGCCACGCGAGCGTGCCCTCTTCGAAGTAATCCGCGGGAGTGAGGACGAAGACGGGTTTCAGGCGGTCGCGATACGGTTCGAGCGCCTCCAGCAGTTCCTGATTGCCGCAGGTCGGCGAATAGTCCTGCGCGACGACGCTGTAGACCAGCGAACGGTCGATCCCGAGATAGTCCAAGTGCGCGATCAGGGATTCCGGCGTCGGAAATTCCGGCTCCGCGTAAGCGCCGCGCCCGATGACTTGCGGTGTGGAAAAGTAGTTCATCGTTCCTCGTCCTTAAAAAAATGTCGGCGGTTGCGACAGTTGTCCTGATTCAAAAACCGGCGCCGCCGGGCGGGATTTCCGCCGTCCGGGGCGCCGTCATGCTCACAGTCGAACACCTGTGCGTCAGATGTTCAGATATTCCTTGGTCTCAAGCAGCGACTCGCGGCCGGGCAGCAGCGGATTGTATTCCAGCCCGATGTAGCCCTCGTAACCGAGTTTGTCGATCTCCTCGAAGAGGAACGGATAGTTGGTCTCGCCGCGCTTCGGTTCGTGACGCCCGGGGATCGCCGCCATGTGGAAGTGCCCGATGTGCTTGATGTTGAAGCGCAGGAAGTCGGTGATGTTGCCGGTCATGATCCCCATGTGGTAGATATCGTACAGCATCTTCACGTTGGAGCACCCCGTCTCTTTGCAGATGGCGATGGTGTCGGTGGGGTTGTTGAGCAGATATCCCGCGTGGTTCACGTCGGTATTGAGCGTCTCGAGGTTGATCGAGAAGTTGCGCGACTTGAGCATTTCGCCGGTTTTGGCGAGGGTCTCGACCAGCACGGCGCGCTGTTCCTGATAACTCTTGCGGTTGAGCTGGCAGCCGGCGGTGACGATCGCCTGATTGCAGCCGACGGCGAGGGCGTTGTCGGCGATCCGGTCGACGCGTTCGATGAAAGCGTCGCGGGTGTTGACGTCGTTCGGAAAGTAATCCTTGGTAGTGACGCCGTTCACGAGCACGCTGATGAGTTTCACGTCGCGGGACGCCATCGCTTTGAGTTCATCGGCATCCGCGCCCTTCCAGGTCTCGGCGTACTTGTAACCGCACTCGGAGATGAGTTCCGCCTGACGCTCGTAGGTTTCGCCCTTGAAGAAGAGGTCGAAGAAAGCTGCGACTTTCGGCATGATGATTTTCCTTTCAGATTAAAAACACGGCACCCGGCGAACGCTCGCCGGATGCCGTTGTTCAGTGGACGTCAGACCGTCTTGAAGCCGTTGTTGATCTTGTCGATCTTGGCCTGGATCTGCTCTTCGGTCAGGAACGGGGTGATCCCGCCGATCGTGCACATGTGCGCGATGATCCGCTTGGTTTCGGGCCACGAATCGACCGTGTAGTTCACGGGGTGCTTGACCAGCGGAATGGTGAAGGGATAACCGGCGGCGTTGGAGGCCTTCCGCTCGATGATGTGTTCCCAGTACCACGCCATGTGCCAGTTACGGACGCCCTGCGTTTCGTTGAGCGCGTTGCCGCCGATGCCGATCTTGGCCTTCTGGATGCGGACGGCGTAATCCTGATCCTCGAAGAGCATCGGGGCCTGATAGCCGCAGACGCCCGCGGGATCGTTGGGCTCGACCCACCGGACGCCGTTGGGCAGCTTCACGCTTTCGCGGATGCGGTTCCAGGTCTTGCGGCAGGTCTCGTTGATCTTATCGAGTTTGCGGAGCTGCGCCAGCGCGACCGCGCCGGAAAGTTCGCTCATGCGGTAGTTCTCACCGCAGAAGAGTTCGCCCTCGCGACGCTCGCGGGCGTAACGCTGCGGACGCCAGCAGGCGGCGGTGTCGTGCCAGCTCTGGGCGCGGGTGTAGATGTAGTCGTCCTTGCACATCACCACGCCGCCTTCGCCGGCGGCGATGACCTTGTAGGCGTCGAGGCTGATGCAGCCGATGTCGCCCCAGGTGCCGAGGTACTTGCCCTTGTACTTGCCGCCGCAGGCCTGAGCGGTGTCTTCGATGACGGCGATGTTGTGCTTTTTGGCGATCTCGGTGATCTTGTCCATCTTGCAGTTGAGGCCGATCATGTGAACGGCGACGATCGCCTTGGTCTGGGGAGTGATCGCCTTTTCGATGGCTTCGGGGGAGATGGTCAGCGACTCGTCGATGTCGACGATGACGGGGATCGCCTGCGCGACGACGATTGCGGAGACGGAGGCGAAGAAGGTGTAGGCGGGGACGATGACTTCGTCACCGGGGCCGACGCCGGCGGCGACCATGGCGGCGATCAGCGCGCTGGTGCCGGAGTTGACGCCGAGCACGTAGGGCACGCCCATCTTCTCGGCGAACTGCTTCTCGAACTCGACGACTTTGCTGCGCTCGTTGTAATAGCGGAAGAACACACCGGCGTTGGGTTCCGGATCTTCCTTTTCGAGCAGTTCGCGGATCTTCGCCTGCGTCTCTTTGGAGACGTTGAAGACGTCGATGCACTCCATCAACTCGTCTTTGCCGAACTTCACCATTTGCGGTTTCATATCTTGCCCTTTCTCCATTGGGTTGTGGGGTTGTTTTTGGTTGCTTCCGGTGATGCCGGATTTTTTGCCCGCGATAATAAATTATCCCGTCGGCGCATAAAATCAAATATTTCGGTGTGGGATTTTAGCGGATGTTATGTGGATAAAATGTGAAAATGTATTTTTTTTGCGAAAAAAACGTCTTTCGCAGATCCGACAGCGGGAAATCCGATGCCGTATTCGCGCGCATCCTGCCGGGTGTGGACAATCGACAAAAAACGGTGCCCGAACTCCGATCGCAGGCAAAAAATCCCGGGGCGCCGCGAACGGCGCTCCGGGAGGTGCTGCGCACTGAGCGAAGCGGTTTATTTCTTCTTGTCGACCGCTTCCAGTTCCGCTTTGTCGGCGAGCGACATGCTGCCTTCGACGCGACCGTCGTCGAGCGGGTTGACGATCCGCGTCTTGAGGTCGCGGAAGAGCTTTACCAGATCGACCAGACCGCCGATGGTGAACCACACGGTGGAGAAACTCGCCACCAGCACCGGGACGACGAGCAGTTCGATGAAGAAGTAGTTGCTCCACCAGGTGAGCGGCCACCGCGAGAAACTGTTCCAGACGAAGACCATCAGGAACATGATCCCGAACTGGTAAATGATGCTGTAGCCGAAAAGTCCCCATGCGATCACCCGGTCGCCGCGGGAGTATTCGGGAGTGATGCCGATGATCTTGGAGAATACGTTGCGGAACGACCACTCCATCCGGGTCTTGACTTCGCCGTCGACCGAGTACTTGCCGCGGTGGAGCATGCGCTCAAGGTTGAAGAGTTTGTCTTCCCGCCAGTGGATGCCGAAGGGGTGCAGCGAGATCTTCAGCGTCTGGCACAGCGACACCAGCACATAGAGCACGATCGTGCAGCACATGATGATGAAGATCATCTCCCAGGTGTTGATCGGGCACTTGACGGGGTTCATCTCCCACACCACCCACGGGTTGAAGGGTTTGGTGACGGCGTCGAGGAAGTTCCCGACCGGAGTGACCCAGTTGTGCGCCTTGAGGAACGGGTAGACCTTGTCCGCCCAGTTGCGGTTGAGGAAGATCCCGAACGAGCCGAGGATGATGCTCGAGAACATCGAGGTGAAGGCCCCGGCGGTCGTTCCGAAGCGGCTGTACAGCCCGAAGGTCATGATCGCCCCGGCGCCGCCGGTCCACATCATGATCATCAAACTGATGTAGAGGTTGATGTAGTCCAGCTGCGACATGAAGAAACTGCCGACGAAGAAGAACACGCCGACGAAGATCGTCACCCCGCGTATCATCCACAGATGCTGTTCGGGGGTCAGGCTCTTCGGCGTGAGCGGCAGCACCACGTCCTGCGCGATGGTCAGCGCGGCGCTGTACATGCGGGAGTCGTCGGTCGAGATCATCGCCATGATGAGCAGCAGACAGAACATGCCGAGCAGACCGGTCGGCAGCAGTTTGCGCATGGTGACCGCCATCATCATCTGGTGGAAGAGCGTACGGAACTGCTGGAAGAGCGCGTTGCCCTTCGCCTCGGCCTCCAGCAGCGCCTGGGAACTCGGGGCACGCTTGTCCTTCGCGGCCTCGCGGATGGCGGCGGCTTTCTGCCCGGCGAGGAGTTTCTGGTGGACGAGATTCAGATACGGCGTGTCGAGGTTCTGCTTCTGACTGAGCGGAGGATCGATTCCGATCCGGTGATTCTGGGGCGGGATCGCCTTGGCGGAGGCGATGATGTCGTCGCGCAGGTTTTGGTCGTCCCGGATGAGGTCGGTCACGACCTGCCGGGTGAGCTGGTCGCGCACCGCCTTGCCCTCGGCGGAGAAGTGCTTGTGGTTGAGCAGCATGATGATCGTGATGGCGATGAGCAGATAGAACATGTTGCTCAACGCGCCGCGCCACTGCCCGAGCAGATTCGCCATCTTCTGTTCGTGGGCGGTCTTGGCGGCGGCGGTGTTGCCGGCGCCGATCCACACCGCGCGGTTGATTATCAGCGTGATGATGCCGACGCCGACTTGGAACGGGTTGAAGTCGCGCATATTTTCGATGTCATACGGGTTCAGGAAGTTCTCTCCGGCGACACGGTCCTGCATCAGCGGCACGATCTCCTGGCTCCACGAGAATTTGCAGAGCACGAAGATCACGAACACCACCAGCAGCGGGTAGCAGAACATGCCCTGAATGGTGTCGGTGATGACGATCGACAGCGTTCCGCCCATGCAGATGATGGATACGGCGATGGTCAGGATCAGCAGCGTCAGCAGCATGAAGGTCGGGATCTGCCACGGGGGGACGGCGATCCCGCCGAGGCTGAAGCCGGGAACGGTGAGGTAGTACGGCAGCCCGAGGAAGTAGATGAAGAAACGGGCGCCGACAGCGGGCATGATCATGTTGCCGAGCATTTCGGAGATCGACCGCAGGAACGCGGCGATGATCCGGAACGGGCGGTTGTAGCGCATTTCGAGGAACTGACCGAGGCTCATCGCCTTGGTCTCGCGGAAGCGGTAGTAGCAGAAACCGGTGAGTCCCATGAAGATGGTGACGGGCACGGTCAGGTAGTTCCAGAATGCCAGCGCAAAACCGGTCTTGTAGTGGATCTCCACATAGCCGATGAGTCCGATGATCGACAGTGCGTTGGCCATGTCGGCGACGCTGATCACATATCTGCCGCAGAGCCGTCCGGCGGAAAGGAAGTCCGCCACTCCGCGAATGTACCTGCGGGAGTACGCTCCCATGCCCAGTACGAAGACGACCGGGACGATTATGATCAGCCAGTCCAACAAACTCATGACGATTTACCCCTTTCCCTGTTGCTATAGAGTTTTGACTATATAAAAAAAATTACTTTTCGGCAATGTTGATATGATATTCGGTTAATCTACCACCATCCGGCGACGATTGCAAGAGCGCGAGCGAAGTTATGGAGTAAAAAAATCCCCCGTCGCGGCTGATTCGTGACGGGGGCGGAACGGAGCGAACAAGCGGGGGGAGGGCGGTTATTTTTTGTCCGCCGCCTCCAACTGCGCCTTGTCGGCGAGCGACATGCTGCCTTCGACGCGACCGTTGTCGAGGGGGTTGACGATCCGGGTCTTGAGGTCGCGGAACAGTTGGATCAGGTTGACGAAGCCGCCGATGCCGAACCATACCGCCGTGATCGCGGCGACGATGCAGGGCACCAGCAGCAGCGAGACGAAGAAGTAGTTGCTCCACCAGGTGGATGGCCACCGCGAGATGGTGTTCCAGACCCAGACCGCGATGAACATCACGCCGAAGCGGTAGATGAAACTGTAACTGAAGAGGCAGTAGGCGATCACCCGGTCGCCCTTGGAGTAGGCGGGAGTGATGCCGATGAGTTTGCCGAGGACGTTGCGCAAGGTCCACTTCATCTGGGTCTTGACTTCGCCGTCGATCGCGTACTTGCCGCGGTGGAGCATCCGGTCGAGGTTGAACGGCTCCCGGCAGGTGAGCTTCGACACCACGACGTAGAGCGTCATCGAAACGCAGATCGCGATAAAGGTGATCTCATACGAGTTGATCGGGAAGTCTACCGGCGTCATATGCCACTTGACATAGGGATTGAAGGGCCGCGATACGCGTTCGAGAAAATTGCCGAGCGGCTCCGCCCAGTTCATCCGGTCCAGCCACGGGTAGACGTGATCCGCCCAGTTGCGCTTGACCAGCATGCCGCCGCCGCCGATGAACATCCCCGAGAAGAGCGAGGCGAAGGCGCCTGAGGTGGTCCCGAAGCGGCTGTACAGCCCGAAGAGCATCACCGGACCGGCGCCGCCCGCCCAGATGCTGACCATGATGTTGATGTAGAGGTTGATGTAGTCGAGCTGCGACATCAGGAAACTGCCGAAGAAGAAGAACACGCCGACGCCGATGGCGACGCAGCGGATCATCCACAGATGCTGTTTCGGGGTCAGTTCCCGCTTGATGAACGGCAGTATCACATCCTGCGAGATGGTCAGCGCGGCGCTGTAGATGCGGGTGTCGTCGGTGGAGATCATCGCCAGCACCAGCAGCAGACAGAACAGCCCCAGCATGCCCGGCGGCAGCAGATTGCGCATGGTGATCGCCATCATCATCTGCTTGAAGAGCGTCCGGAACTGCTTGTATACGGCGTTGCCGCCTGCGTCCTGCGGCAGTTCCCGACGCGCCGCCTTGAGGTACGGAGTGTCGAGGTTGTCCTTGTCGCTGAGCGGCTTGTCCACCCCGATCTCGTGGTGCTGTTCCGGTATGGCGGTGGCGGCGGCGATGATCCGGGCACGTGTGGATTGATCTTCGACGACGTCGTTGGCGATCTTGACCGCGATGTTATCGCGGATGGACTTGGCTTGGGGGGCGTAATTCCGATGGTTCAGCACCACGATGATCATGACCGCGATCAGCAGGTAGAATACGCCGCTCAGCGCGCCGCGCCAAGCGCCGAGCAGACTCGCCATCTTCTGTTCGTGGGCGGTCTTGGCGGCGGAGGTGTTGCCAGCGCCGATCCAGATGGAGCGGTTTATCACCAGCGTGAAGAGCAGTACGAAAGTGTGGAAGATGTTGAAGTCGCGCATGTTTTGGATGTCGTATGGGTTCAGGAAGTTTTCCCCGGCAATTCGGTCCTGCATCACGGGGACGATCTCCTGGCTCCACGAGAATTTGCAGAGCACGAACACCGCGAAGAGCACCAGCAGCGGGTAGCAGAACATCCCCTGGATCGAGTCGGTGATGACCAGCGCGAGGGTCCCTCCCATGCAGATGATCCCGATCGCGATGGTCAGGATCAGCAAGGTCAGCAGGATGAAGGTCGGGATCTGCCAGTCTGGGATGGTGAGACTGCCGATGCTGAATCCGGGCACGTTGATATGGTACGGCAGACCGAGAAAGTAGATGAAGAACCGCGCGCCGATGGCGGGCATGATCATGTTGGTCAGCATTTCGGAGAGCGACCGCAGCGCGGCGGCGAAGATCCGGAACGGGCGGTTGTAACGCATTTCGAGGAATTGGCCGAGGCTCATCGCCTTGGTTTCGCGGAAACGGTAGTAACAGAAGCCGGTGAGGCCCATGAAGACGGTCAGCGGGATGGTCAGCATGTTCCAGAACGCGAGCGAGAAACCGGTGCGGTAGTGGACCTCCACATAAGCGACCAGCCCCATGATCGATAGGGCGTTGGTCATGTCGGCGACGCAGATCAGATACCGCCCGCAGAGCCGTCCCGCCGAGAGAAAATCGGCGACGCCCCGGACGTAGCGGCGGGAGAAGTACCCCATATACAAGATGAACGCCACCGGGACCAGAACGATCAGCCAGTCCAACAGACCCATGATGAAACCCCCCGTTTGTTTGCGGGATCCGCTTCTGTGCCCCGGCGAATGCCCCGATCCCGATTTGGAAATGCTAATGGTATTAATTTAGCGATGTGTCCGGTCGATTGCAAAATAAAAATCCGCAAATCGGGGAAATTTACCATGAATATCAAAAAAATACCATTCCCGGCGTTCGGAAGCGACCGTTCACGGATGGCGGAGCAACGCTTCGGCGACCGCCTGCGCGGCGCGGGAGAGGTCGTCCCGGTCGTGGGTCGCCATGAGGGCGAAGCGCAATCGGGCTTCGCCGCGTTTCACGGTCGGGTAGCGGATCGCCGAGGCGAAGATCCCCTGCTGCAGGAGTTCGTCGGCGATGGCGGCGGCGCGGGACTCGCCGCCGACGACCACGGGGACGATCGCGGATTCGGAGGCGGCGGCGACGCCGCGACTTCGCAGTTCGGCGATAAAGTGCTGAACGTTGCCGCGGAGGGCGCGCACCCGCTCCGGTTCGCGGGCGAGGATCTTGAGCGCCGCGAGCGCACCCGCCATCACCGCCGCGGGAAGCGCCGTGGAAAAGACGAAACTCCGGCATTTGTGGCGCAGCAGCTCGCGCATTTCCCGCGTGCAGCAGACGAAACCGCCCTCCGCGCCCAGCGCCTTGCTCAAGGTCCCCATCAGGATATCCGGCAGTTTTTCCGAGTGGAAATGCTCGCAGATGCCGTGACCGTTTTGGCCGAGCACTCCGGTCGAGTGGGCCTCGTCGATCATCGAAAACAGGCCGTATTCCTCTGCCAGACGCAGGATCTTCGGCAGCGGGGCGATATCGCCGTCCATGCTGAACACCGCGTCGCTGACGATGATGCCGCCCGAGCGGGGATTCACGGTGCGGATCTTTTGTTCCAGATCCGCCATGTCGTTGTGGCGGTAGATGACGGTGCGCGACTTGGCGGCGCGGCAGCCGTCGATGATGCTCGCGTGGTTGAGTTCGTCGCTGAAGATCACCCCGCCCGGCGGGCACAGCGCGGGGATGATCCCGCTGTTGGCGGCGAAGCCCGTGTTGAAGACGAGTGCGCTTTCCGTACCCTTGAAGTCGGCGAGTTCGGCTTCGAGTTCCAGATGGAGCGTCGTCGTTCCGGTGGTGAGGCGCGAGCCGCCTGAGCCGAGTCCGAAGCGGTGCAGCGCCTCCGCGGCGGCGGCGACCACCCGCTCGTCCCGGGCGAGGTCGAGGTAGTCGTTGCTCGCCAGCATCAGCACGTCGTGTCCGTCGACCGCGGTATGCGCTCCGGCGGCGCCCGAAAAGGCATGTTCGGGGCGGTACAGCGCTTGCTCATGCAGCGCCGCCACGCTGTCGGATACGAAACGTTCCCGGTCGAACTTTCCGACCGCGAGCGGACGTACTCCGCTCACCGTGACGCACTGGTGTTCCAAGTAGGCGATGTTTTTTGCGGCGTCCTCGGTGCGGCCGCGGTAGAGAAATATCCGTCCGCCGGCCGGATTCCCCAACTCCTTCAGCCGGGTGATCCGCACATATCCGAGTTCGCGCGAAGCGATGTACCCGGTGGTGTAGTCCGGGTCGTCCGAAATGCAGAGTTCGGCGACGATCCCCGGCGCGTAGGCGACTTTGGTCGCCAGCACGATCGCCTCCGCGTAGTGGTCCTTGCAGGAATCGGCGCCCTTTTCGCTGCTGGCGGCATCGTCCATGTAGGTGGCGCGCACGCCGCGTTCGGGATCCGGTTCGAGGCGCGTCAGGGTGTCCGCGTCGAGCAGTATCGCGCCGCGCATGCCGCGGGTGCGGTACAATAGTTCCACGATCTCCCCGGCGCGGGCGATGCCGCCGGAGCCGAGCAGCCGGAGCATCTCGCGTTTTCCCGCCGCCGCATCCGGCACGTCGACGGTCCGCACCGGCAGCGCCGTGAGTTCCAGCACCTCCTCCGGGGACACGGCCTCGAGTTTCAGGTTGATGAAATCCGGTTTCCCGTTGGCATGGTGGAGCGCCCGTTCCAGCAGCGCGCCGGCGAACGGCGCCACCGCCGCCTCGGGGAGCAGTTTCTCCGCGCCGGAAATATGACGTTTCCCGGCGGCGGCGCGCATCTTCAGACTGAACAACGGCGGCTTATTCATGGGCGAGCGTCAGCATGGCGTCGGTTATGCGCCGGATCTCTTCCGGCGGGGTGATGAACGGGGGCATGGTGTAGATCCAGCGTCCGAATGGACGCAGCCACACGCCGCTGGCACGTACCACTTCGCGGACGCGGGCAGGGGAGGGGAGGCGGTCGACTTCGATCACGCCTACCGCGCCCAGCGCCCGCACGTCGCGCACATGTGGGAACTCCCGGGCGGGGGCGAGTTGTTCCAGCAGTTCCGTTTCGATGCGCCCGACCTTGACCTGCCAGTCGTAACGGTCGAGCAGTTTCAATGATGCGGTCGCCGCCGCGCAGGCGAGCGGATTGGCCATGAACGTCGGACCGTGGAGCATCGCGCCGCGGCCGTTCTCCGAGATCGTCTCCGCCACCTGCCGCGAAGCGACGGCGCAGGCGAGGGTGATCGCTCCGCCCGAGAGGATCTTGCCGAGGCAGACGATATCCGGCGTCACGCCGGCGTGTTCCATGGCGAAGAGTTTTCCCGTTCTTCCGAAGCCGGTCGCCACTTCGTCGAAGATCAGCAGCACATCGTGTTCGTTGCAACAGCGCCGCAACCGCCGCAGGTACTCCGGATGGTAGAAGTTCATCGCGTTGGCGCCTTGGAACACCGGTTCGACGATCACGGCGGCAAGTTCGTCGGCGTAACGGTCGAGCAGTTCCCGCATGGAGACAAAATCCGCGTCGTCCCACGCTCTGTCGAAGCGGCAGCGCGGCTGTTCGGCAAAGTGATGCCGGGGCAGGATCTCCCGAAACATGGTGTGCATGCCGCCGGGATCGCTGAGCGCCATCGCGCCGATGGTATCGCCGTGGTAGCCGCCTTTGAGGGCGGCGAGTCGGGATTTGCCGCTTTTGCCGCGGGCGAACTGATATTGTACCGCCATTTTGGCGGCGCATTCGACCGCGATAGAACCGGAGTCGGCGAGAAAGATCGCGTCCAATCCGGCGGGCAGTTTCCGGATGAGTTCCTGCGCCAAGGTCGTGGCGGGTTCGTGAGTGAAGCCCGCGAACATCACATGGCTCAGCTTTTCGCTCTGTTCGCGGATCGCCCGCAGTATTTCCGGATGGTTGTGCCCGTGGGCGGCGCACCACCAGCTGGATACTCCGTCGACAAGTTCAGTCCCGTCCGCGAGGCGGATGCGTGTTCCCGAAGCGGACACGGCCCCGTTTACCGGCGGCGGTTCGACGATCGGCGCATAGGGATGCCACAGATGGCGGCGGTCGGTCTCGACGTTCATCGCCGCACCTCGGGGAACAGTGCGGAAAAGTCCGGCTCGGGGAGGGGCGTCCGGAGTTCCGGGATCCGAACCACCACCGCGGGGAAGCCGTAATGCGCGAGGTATTTTTTCATCATCCGCTCGCTGTCGGCGTCGATGACGGGATCGGCTCCCGGCGCGTAGTTGTAAACGATCCCGCGCACCGCGATCTTCCGCGCCGCCGCGAACTCCAGCGACATGATGGTGTGGTTGAGCGATCCGAGTTTGCCCGAGGCGACGAGGATCAGCGGCCACTTCATCTCCGCCGCGAGATCCGCCGTCAGCACTTCTTCCGTGAGCGGCACCGCCAGTCCGCCGGCGCCTTCCGCCAGCACGAGGTCGTGGCGCTGGGCGAGTTCGGTGCAGGCGTGGCGGATCTTATCCAATTCGACGGTGCGGCGTTCCAACTTCGCGGCGAGGTGAGGCGAGGCGGGGAAGGCGAAGATCTGCGGAGCGGTCAACTTCAGCGCGTCCTCGGGGAAAGTCTTCTCCATAAAGCGGCGGTGTTCCTCCAGATCTTCGGAGAAGCCGACGTTGCCGGTCTGCACCACTTTGACCGTGATCGCATCGACGCCCTGCCGCACGAGCTGCCGCGCCATCAGCCCCGTCGCCACGGTCTTGCCGACGCCGGTGTCGATGCCGCTTACCAATACCACGCCGCCCATCAGAAATCCGCCAGTTTTTCAATGAGTTTCATATCGTCGGCGACCTGCCGCCCGCGGGTGGTCAGGTATCCTCCCGTCATCAGGGCGCTGGGACCGGCGAGCATCAGCAGCGCCTGAAAGTCCTTCATCGTCGTTTCGCGTCCGGCGCAGAACTTGATCATCTTGCGCGGATTGAGCAGTCGGAACAGCGCGAATGCCTTGGCGGCGTCCGCGGGAGAAAGGCGCGGCACATCGGCGACCGGAGTTCCCGGCACCGGCAGCAGGATGTTCAGCGTGATGCCCTCCACATCGAGGTCGCGCACCGCGCAGGCGAGCGCCACACGATCCCCCCAAGTTTCTCCGAGGCCGAGGATCCCGCCGGTGCAGTTGGTGACGCCGAATTCCTGCAAATAGCGGATGGTCCGTATTTTGTCGTCGATGGAGTGGGTGCTGGCGATCAACTCCGCGTAACGCGCGGGATTGGTCTGCAGATTCATGTTGTAGCGCCACACGCCGTGTTCGGCGAGCAGTTTGGCACATTCGCGCGACAGGATGCCGAGCGCCATGCAGAGCTTCAGTTCCGGCAGTGCCCGGCGCAGCAGATCAACGGTGGCGAGGATCTGCCGGAACTCCGCATTCGGCTCCAAATAGCCGTAGCCGCTGGTGACGTAGCCGTAGGTGGTTATCCCCGTGGCGAGGACTTCGCGCGCATTCGCCAGCACCTTTTCCGGCGGCAGCAGTTCGTAGGTTTCGATCCCGGTGTCGTAGTGGGCGCTTTGGGCGCAGAAGCGGCAGTTTTGGGCGCAGCGGCCGGATTTGGCGTTGATGATCGAGCAGGCGCCGAACTCCGGCGCGAAGCGGGAACGCACCTTGTTGGCGAGCGAGATGAGATCCAACAGATCGGCGCCGCGGACGTTTTGCGCGATCCGAAGCGCCTCTTCCCGGGTCAGCGTCTCGCCGTCCAGTACCTTGTAGGCGTTGATGATGTCACGATGTATATTCATGATCGGCAATGGTTGATGTGGTGAAGTCCGAATGGACGGGCGGCCCCGTCCGGCGGGATCATTTTTTCGTCTGCGCCAGTCGGCGGTGCAGAGTGCGGCGGCTTATCCCCAGCTCCTGCGCGGCGCGAGTGATGTTGCCGTTGCAGTGTTCGAGCGCCCGGGCGATGAGTTCGCGCTCGCTGGATTCCAAAGTTCCGGAGCCGGACTCCGCTGCCGGAGCCGCGGCGGGCGCGTCACGGAACTGCGGCGGCAGATCGTCTGCCGTCAGCGTGTCGCCGGAGGATAATACCACCATGCTTTCCAGACAGTTGCGCAGTTCCCGAATGTTTCCCGACCACGGATGGTTTTCCAGTTTCCGCATCAGTTCGGGGGCGATCTTCAGTTCGCCGCGCTGGTTTTCCCTGGCGAATTCCCGCACGAACTTCTCCGCGAGCAGCGGGATCTCCATCCGGCGTTCGCGCAGCGGCGGCAGTTCCAGCGTCACCACCGCGAGCCGGTAGTACAGGTCCTCGCGGAACGTGTGTTCGGCGACCATCTTCTTGAGGTCGCGGTTGGTCGCGGCGACGACCCGCGCGTCGACGGTGATGGTCTCGGTGCCGCCGACCCGCTCGAAGGCGCGGCTCTCCAACACGCGGAGCAGTTTGATCTGGGTCTCGGGCGAGATCTCGCCGATCTCGTCGAGGAACAACGTACCGCCGTCCGCCAGTTCGAAGCGTCCCCGGCGCTGCTGGGTGGCGCCGGTGTAGGCGTCTTTTTCGTGACCGAAAAGTTCGCTTTCCAGCAGTGTCGGCGTCAGTGCCGCGCAGTGTACCGGCACGAACAGCCCGGTGCGGCCGCTGCGGTCGTGGATGAATCGGGCGACGACCTCCTTGCCGGAGCCGCTTTCGCCCGTCAGCAATACCGTGGTTCGGCTGGGGGCGGCTTTGGCGGCGGTGGCGAGTACGCGACTCATCGGGTCGCGCGGATCGTCGGGGAGCAGCGGCCCGCCGGAGGATGAAGGCTTGGGCGCCGACGTCGGCGGCTGTGCGGCGGTTGTCGGCGGATCGGGCTGCGGATGTTTGGCGGCGAGAGCGGCTTCGATCTTCTTTTCCAGCACGCCGAGTTTGATCGGCTTGGCGAGGAAGTCGAATGCGCCGCGTTTCACCGCCTGAACCGCCTCGCTGATCGAACCGAAGGCGGTCAGCAGTATGCACACGGGCTGATTTGCCTTGCTGCGCGCCGCCCCGAGTACGCTCATCCCGTCGGCCTCCGGCATCCGCAGGTCGGTCAGCACCAGATCGAAGTCCTGCTTTTTCAGCAGTTCGATCGCTTCTCCGCCGTCGGCGGCGGCGGAAACGTCATAACGGCGCTTCAGGTAGTTCGCCAACGCCTCGCGGGTGTTGTACTCGTCGTCGGCGATCAGGATTTTCGCGCGCTCGGGCATCTTTTTACATCGCCTCCGGGGCGGCAATAGTGAGCGTGTTCAGCGCGTCGGCGATCACGATCCGCACCGTTTGCGCCAGCGCGAGGCGCGCTTCCGCGGTGCGGGTGTCCTCGCAGCCGAGGATCGGGCAGTCGCGGTAGAAGCGGTTGAACGCCTTGGCGAGATCCAGCAGATAGTCGGCGATCCCCGAGCAGTCGCGTTTCGCGGCGGCATTGCGCAAGGTCTCCGGGTAGAAGTGGAGTTTGACCGCCAGTTCCTTTTCCGGCGGGGTATTGAGCAGAGACCAGTCGCAGTCGTTGCCCTCCGTCCGCAATCCGCGCCCCGCGGCTTTGCGCACGATGGAACTCACCCGTGCCGCCACATACTGGACATACGGACCGGTGTCGCCCTCGAAGCGCAGCGACGCCGCCGGATCGAAGATCATGGTCGTGCGCGGATTGAATTTGAGCAGCATGAATTTCAGCGCACCCAGCCCGATCTCCTCGCCGCGCCGGTTCAATTCGTCCTCGCTCAGCGCTTCGCCGCCGCGTTCCCGGCAGGCTTCGCGGGCGAGGCGGCTCATCTCGTCGAAGAGGTCGTCCGCGTCGACCACCGTTCCCTCGCGGCTCTTCATCCGCCCGTTCGGCAGATTGACCATGCCGTAGGAGAGGTGGAACAGATCCTTCGCCCATTCGTAACCGAGGCGCTTCAGGATCTCGAACAGCATCTGGAAATGCAGATTCTGCTCGTCGCCGACGACCCAGATCATGGTGTCGGGCGAGTAATCGTCGTGCTTTCTGACGGTCGTTCCCATATCCTGAGTGATGTAGACGCTGGTTCCGTCGGAGCGCAGCACCACCTTTTTGCCCAATTTGCCGAGGTCGCAGATCACCGCGCCGTCTTCGCGTTTGGCGAAGACCTGTTTTGCCAGCCCGGCGGCGACGATGTCCTTGCCGAGCAGATAGGTCTCGCTCTCCAGGTAAGTGTGGTCGAAGTGGATGCCCATGCGTTTGTAGGTTTCGTCGAATCCGGCGAAGACCCACGAGTTCATGCGCTGCCAGAGTTCGCGGACCTCCGGTTTCCCCGCCTCCCAATCGCGGAGCATCTGCTGGGCGGCGCGGCCGATCTCGGTTTCGAGGAAGAGTTCGTCGTTGGATTTTTCCGCCCATTCCGGATGTTGTTCGCGCACCGCCCTGACCTCCTCGGCGAATGCCGCGCTGAAGCGCACATAATACTTGCCGACCAGATGGTCGCCTTTCATGCCGCTCGACTCCGGGGTCTCGCCGTTGCCGAAGCGCTGATAGGCGAGCATCGACTTGCAGATGTGGATGCCCCGGTCGTTGACGAGGTTGATCTCGACGACGCGGTGACCGACCCGCTTCAGCAGCGAGGCGAGCGACATGCCCAGCGTGTTGTTGCGGACATGACCGAGGTGCTGGGGTTTGTTGGTGTTGGGGGCGGAAAACTCGATCAGGATCTTTCTCCGCTCGGTTTCCGGCAGCAGCGCCTGCTCCAGCAGTTGTTGCGGACAGGCTGCGGTGTCGCGCAGCAGCGCTTCCGCTTTCACCGTGACGTTGACGAATGCCTTTACCGCGCTCGCCGCTTCCACCTCTTCGTGAGTGGAGAGGAACGCTACCGCTTTCTCCGCTGCCGCCATCGGATTGCCGACGACGGACGCGAGTTTGAAGAAGTTGATGGTGAAGTCGCCGTTCTGTCCGGCGGGGCAGGGGGTCGCCTCGACTCGGGTCTCCGGGGTGAAGCGTGGAAACTCGGTTGCGAGGTGATTTTGCAGATCGCTGATAAATTTCATGGTCGTACCGGTATTTTCAAGTATTTCAAGTATTGCCCCGGCGTGGGATCCCGCCGCGGGACGTGATGCAATTTTTTCTATAACTCCAGCCCGTTACAGCGTCGTCTTGACGACGGTGCTCTCGCCCGCCATCGTCGGTTCGATCTCGTATTCGCCGAAGCAGGCGGGCAGCAGCGCGCTTTCACCGGCTTCCAGTTCCGCGGCGGCGCCGTTTTTACCGGAGATCCGCACCGGAGCGTCGATCGCGCTCAAAATGTGGAAACTTGCGTCGGTCAGCGTACAGTCGCTCCACGTCGAGGTCAGCCGCAGATCGGATACCCGGAAATACGGGCAGACGGTGATGACCTCGAACTTGCGGTTGTGCCGCGTATGATTGACCGCCCCGGCGATACGCGGCGAGACCCGGTTGGTGAAGTCGATCGAATTCATGCCCTGCGCGATATGCAGCTGACGCGGCTTGCCGTCCCGACCGAGCCGTCCCCAATCGCTGAGGCGGTAGGTGGTATCGCTGTTCTGCTGGATCTCCAGCAGCAGATTTCCGGCGCCGATCGCGTGGACCGTTCCCGCGGGGATGTAATAGGCGTCGCGCGGCAGCGAATCGTAGATCTGCAACTGCGTTTCCAACGTCGGAGCCTCCGCCGATTTCAGCAGTTCCGAGAGTTGCACTCGCGTGGCGCGTTGGTTCAACCCGGCGTATATCTGCGCACCGCGCTTGGCGGCGATGATATACCACATCTCGGTCTTGGGCTCCGCGCCGTCGCCGATCCGGGCGCTGGCTACCGTGTCGGGATGCACCTGCAAACTAAGCCGTTTCCCGGCGTCGATCAACTTGACCAGCAGCGGAAAGCGCGTGGCGTGGCGGCCTTTGTCCCCCAACAGAGCGGCGCGGTAATGGGCGACCAGTTCACCGAGGGAGCGTCCGGCAAGCGGACCGTTGGCGACGATGCTGTTCACATCATCGCGGTCGGATATCTCCCATGATTCCCCGATCGGGTCGCCGTTTTTTCGCGGCAGATCGCGCCGCAGCACGTCGCGCATCTGTTCTCCGCCCCAGACCCGCTGCTGATAGACCGGGGTGAATTTCAGCGGATACAACTCCGTTGCGGGTAAAAAATCCCCGTTCATTCCCACACCTCACCGGGGGCGAGCATGTAGCAGCGGCACGCCTGTTCCAGTTCCTTGGCGACGCGCACCGGACGGCGCTCGGCGTTGACGCAGGCCAAAGTGACCTCGCCGCTCACCAGCGGTTTTCCATCCCGGAGCACCTGCGTCCCGATGCGGAGGCGCACCCGCCCCAGTTCCAGCACCGTCGAGCGCAGGGTCAGCAGATCGTCGTAACGCGCTGGAGCGAGGTAACGGCACTTCGCTTCGGTAACGGGCAGGAAGATCCCCAGTTCCTCCAGACGGGAGTAGGGGAAGCCCGCCTGACGCAGCATTTCGGTCCGTCCGCGTTCGAAGAAGACAAAATAATTGGCGTAGTAGACTACCCCCATCTGATCGGTATCGCCGTAGCAGACCCGGTATTCGCAATCGTAAAACATTTTCAGCGCTCCTCGGTGGTTTTCGGAGCGCCGCCGTCCGGTACTCCGGCTTGATGACAGCGGCTTGCCAGCAGCGCCACGACCTGTTCGATCGTCGATCCGGTGGTGTCGACCATCACCGCATCTTCCGCCGGGCGGAGCGGAGCCGTATCCCGCTTGGAATCCTGTTCGTCGCGGCGGCGGATATCCGTGATCACCGACGCGAGGTCGGCTCCGGCGGCGACTTCGCCCTGCTGCGCCAGCCGACGCTTCGCCCGTTCTTCGAGCGAAGCCGTCACAAAAAATTTGATCTGCGCATCGGGGAAGATCACCGTGCCGATGTCGCGCCCCTCCATGACGATCCATTGCTTTCGGGCGGCGTCGCGCTGCACCGGCAGCAGAAATTCGCGCACCGCCGGCTGCTTGGAGATCATGCTGGCGTTGGCGGCGCACTCCGCGGAGCGCAGCGCGTTCCCGGGATCGCGTCCGTTCAGGAACAACGTTTCGCCGCGGAATTCCAAATGCTGCCCGGCGAGAAAGTCCGCGGGCAATGGCGCGTTGAGGTCAAGACTCTGCTCCGCCGCGGCCAATGCCAGCGCCCGGTAAAGACTGCCGGTATTGATGTAGGCGATACCCAAACGCGCCGCCAGTTTTCGGGCAACGGTGCTTTTTCCGGCTCCCGCCGGTCCGTCGATTGCGACTACGGTACTCATGATGCTCCGCCGTTCCGGCAGACGGCCGCGTGAACCGCCGGGATCAATGTCCGGAACGGTCGCGCAGTCTGCCGCTTTTCAAAAATCCCTCGTAGTGGCGCATCGTCAGATGGGATTCCAACTGGCTCATCGTTTCCAGCACCACGCCGACCATGATCAGCAAACTGGTGCCGCCGAAGAACTGCGCGACCATGAAGGGAATACGGAAACTGTTGTAGAGGAACATCGGGAACAGCGCCAGCACCAGCAGGAATACCGCGCCGCCCGCGGTGACCCGGGTCATTGCCGAATCCAAAAAGTCGGCGGTGGGCTGTCCCGGACTGATCCCGGGGATGTAAGCGCCTTCCTTCTTGAGGTTGTCGGCGATCTGCAACGGGTTGAACTGGTTGGCGACCCAGAAGAAACTGAAGACCAGGATCAATATGCCGTAGGCGATGATGTATCCGGCTCCGTCCTGACGAAAAGCGTAGGTCAGCGTCCGCCAGATGCTGCTGGAGCCGGGGAGGTTGGCGAGCGCCATGAACAGATATTCGGGGATCATCAGGATCGCACCCGCGAAGATGATCGGCATCACGTTCGCGAAGTTGACCTTGAGCGGCATGTAGGTCGAGCCGCCCATCATCTGCTTGCCGACGGTCTTGCGCACCATCTGGATCGGCACCCGGCGGTAGCCTTGCGACAGCATGATCGTCGCGGCGGTGACGATGCAGAAGACCAGCAGCAGCAACAAAAGGTGCACCGGGCGGAAGGTCGTGCCTCCCGGGGTCGTGCCCTTGATCGCCATATCCACCAGCTCGAAGATCGCCTGCGGCAGGCGCGAGACGATGTTGATGGTGATGATCAGCGACACGCCGTTACCGATGCCGCGCTCGGTGATCTGCTCGCCGAGCCAAGTGAAAACCATGGTCGTGCAGGTGATGACCAGTACCGTGACCGGCACGAAGACCCGGACGCTGCCGACGTACAGCGGCGCCTGCGGCGTACCGAGACCGATCTTTTCCGGGTTGACCATGGCGAGCGCCACCATCGCCCCTTGGACCAGACAGACCAGAATGGTGAGGTAGCGGGTATACTGCGAGATCTTCTGGCGCCCGGATTCTCCCTCGCGCTGCATCTTCTCCAGCTGAGGGATGACCGGGACCAAAAGCTGCAATATGATCGACGCGGTGATGTAAGGCATGATCCCGAGGGCGCCCAGCGCGAAGTGCGCCAGCGCGCCGCCGGAGAAGAGGTCTATCATTGTCATCAGGCCGCCGGAAGCACTGTTTTTCGAGAGATCGCCGATGAAAACATCCAATGCCTTCATGTCCACGCCGGGGCAGGGGATGGCACTGGCGACCCGCACGATGACGATAATCAGCGCCGTAAACAGCAACCGATTACGCAGTTCCTTGACCCTCAATGTATTGTAAAACGCTCTCCACATGCCTTATGGTTCTCCGCGTTATCGGCTCAGCCGATGATTTCGACTTTTCCGCCGGCCGCCTGAATCTTGGCGGCGGCGGCGGCGGAGAACTTCTCCGCCTTGACCGTCAGCGCCTTGGTCAGCTCGCCGTTGGCGAGGACCTTGACGATGGTTTCGCCCTTGCCGAGCAACTTCTTGGCGTGCAGCGACTCGACGTCGACGACATCGCCGGCGCTGAAGTTTTCTTCCAGCACGTTCAAGTTGACGAGCGCATAGACGATGCGATCGGGATTCTTGAAGCCGCGCTTGGGCAGACGACGGAACAGCGGGATCTGACCGCCTTCGAAGAAGGGCCGACTGACGGAACCGGTACGGGACTTCTGCCCCTTTTCACCGCGTCCGGCGGTCTTGCCGTAACCGGAACTGTCACCGCGTCCGATGCGCTTGCGGCGCTTGCGGGAACCCTCGGTGGGTTTCAATTCATGCAGTTTCATAGTATCGTCACCTGATTGTTAATTGGCTTCCTGAGCCTTCTCCGGGACGCTGAGACCGCGCTTCGCGTAGGCCTTCTCGCGGGTGGAGAGGCTGGCGATCGCCTTGAACGTGGCCTTGGCCACGTTGGCGGCGTTGGCGGCTCCCAACGACTTGGCGAGCACGTCCTTGATGCCGGCGAGTTCGAGGATGGCGCGCACCGCGCCGCCGGCGATCAGACCGGTACCGGCGGACGCCGGACGCAGCAGCACCCGGGCGCCGCCGAATTTGACCTCGATCTCGTGCGGGAGCGTCTGCCCGTTCATCGGGACCTTGACCAGAGAGCGCTTCGCCGCTTCGCCGCCCTTGCGGATGGCGTCGGAGATTTCGTTGGCTTTGCCGTAGCCGCAACCGACCCGGCCGTTGCGGTCGCCGACCACCACCAGCGCACCGAAACTGAAGTTTTTGCCGCCCTTGACGACCTTGGCGCTGCGGTTGATCGCGATCACGTTTTCGTCGAATTCGCTCACGGGAGCGGACTCGTTGAGATTTTCACGTCTTGCCATGTTTCCGCTTCCTTTCAGAACTTGAGACCCTGCTCACGAGCGGCGTCGGCGATCGCCTTGATCCGACCGTGATACTTGTAGCCGGAACGGTCGAAGACCACTTCCTGCACCTTGGCGGCGAGCGCCGCTTCGGCAGCCTGCTTGCCCAGCAAGGCCGCGCCGGCCATATTCGGCTTGGCGTTCTCGGCCTTGAAGGCGGGCGACAGCGTCGACGCGGAAGCCAACGTCTTGCCGTTCACATCATCGATGAACTGGCAGTAGATGTTGTTGGCGGTGATGCTGACGCAGAATCTCGGACGCTCCGGCGTGCCGGAAACGCGCTTGCGGATCCGGGTATGCCGGTGCATACGCTGGATTTTCTTATCTTTAACAGCCATTTTTATACTCCTTCACGCCGCCGGATCAACCAACGGACTTGCCCTCTTTGAGGACGATACGCTCATCGACGTAGCGAATGCCTTTGCCCTTGTAGGGTTCGGGCGGACGGAACCGGCGGATCTGCGCCGCGGTCTCACCGACCAACTGCTTGTCGCACCCCTCGATGATCATCTTGTTGCTGTCCTGGATCACGGTCAGCTTGATCCCCGCGGGGAGCTGGTAGACGATCGGATGGGAATACCCGAGGTTGAGCGTAAGTTTGTTGCCGGCGAGCGTCGCCTTGTAGCCGACGCCGACGATGGCCAGTTCCTTCTTGAACCCCTCGGAGACGCCGACGATCATGTTGTGGATCAGACTGCGCGCCAGACCGTGCATCGCTCCGGCTTCGCGGGCTTCGTCGATCTGGCTGACCAGCACCTGATTGTCCTTGACCTCGACCGCGACGTGCGGGGGCAGCGCGATGGAGAGCTTGCCGCCCTTGCCTTCGACCGCGACCGTTTCGCCGGAGACCGAGACCTTGACTCCCGAAGGAATCTCAACCGGTTTTTTGCCTATGCGAGACATATTTCAGAATTCCTTAAACTTTACCAGACGTAGCAGAGCACTTCGCCGCCGACGTTTTCCTGCGCCGCCTGACGACCGCTGATCACGCCCTTGGGGGTACTCAGGACCACGATGCCCAATCCGTTGCGCACCCGGGGGATGTCCCGGCTGGAACAATGGACGCGGCAGGAGGGTTTGCTGATGCGCTCCAGGCCTTCGATGACCGGCTTGTTCTCCACATACTTCAGCGTGAGCACGAGCTGGCGCTTGGCGCCTTCCCCGGTCACGGCGACTTCCGAGACGAAACCCTCGGACTTCAACACTTCGGCGATCGCCTGCTTCTCCTTGGAGAGCGGCATCGCGACGCTTTCCAGCCCCGCCATTCCGGCGTTGCGGATGCGCGTCAGCATATCGGCGATAGGATCTTGCATACTCATGATATTCGTTCCTCCCCGATCTTACCAGCTCGCCTTGGTCACGCCCGGGATCTGACCATTGGAGGCCAGTTCGCGGAAGCAGATGCGGCAGAGTTGAAATTTACCGATATACGCCCGGGGACGCCCGCACGCTTTGCAACGGGTGTAGTTCCGCACCGGGAACTTGTTCGGGCGATTCGCCTTGACAATAAGACTGAGTTTTGCCATTTTTACACCATTTTACTCTTCGAACGGGACTTCCATCATCTTCAAAAGTTCCCGGGCTCCGTTGTCATCCTTGGCCGTGGTGACCATGGTGATGTTGATGCCGAGGGGATACTTCAGCTTGTCGGTGTCGATCTCGGTGAAGACGGAGACGTCCGGGATACCGAGATTGTAGTTGCCGACGCCGTCGAAGCCGGTCTTCGGCACGCCGCGGAAGTCGCGCACGCGCGGCATCGCGTTGTGGACGAAGCGGTCGAGAAACTCGTACATCCGGCTGCCGCGGAGCGTGACCATCACGCCGACGGGCATGCCGACGCGCAGTTTGAAGTTGGACACGTTCTTGCGCGCCTTGGTGATGACGGGCTCCTGACCGGTGAGTTCGCCGATGTGCTTCTTGGCCTCGGTGAAAGCGTCGCGCTCCTTGTCGGAGCCGATGCCGGTCGAGATGACGATCTTCTGCAGCTTGGGGATCTGCATCACATTCTTGATGCCGAGTTTTTCCGCAAGAGCCTTGCGGACTTCCTCGTCATATTTCTTCTTCATATCAGGCATGATGGCTTACTCCGACTTGGCTTCCGCGGCGACCTTTTTCACGTTGGAGACGTGAACGGAGACCGCACGTTCGATCATACCGCCGTTGGGATTGGCTTTGCTCTTCTTGACGGTGCGCTTGCCGAGTTTGGCATCGCCCTTTTCAAGTTTGAGCACCACGCGGTCGTTTTTGCTCAAAACGGCGACGACGGTCGCTTTCTCGCCCCGGAAGTTGCCGGAGTTGACGACGACCTGATCGTCTTTCTTCACATGATACTTCTTCATATTACAGCACCTCCGGCGCGAGCGAAACGATCTTCATGAAGTTCTTTTCGCGCAGTTCGCGCGCCACCGGTCCGAAGATACGGGTACCGATGGGGTTGTTGTCCTTGTCGATCAACACGGCGGCGTTCTCGTCGAACTTGAGATACGAGCCGTCGGGACGACGGATCTTGGACACGGTACGCACCACCACCGCGCGGACCCGCTGACCGTCCTTGACGGAGCCGTCCGGAATCGCCTCGTGGACCGCGCAGCTGATGATGTCGCCGACGCGGGCGACCCGTCTGCGCTGACCGAGGATGGTGATGGTGAGCAGCGATTTGGCACCGGAATTGTCGGCGACCTCCAGAACACTCTGCATCTGAATCATGATAAGTTCTCCCGGAGGTTATTCCTGTTCCTTGACCGCGCGGCTGACGATCTCGGTGAGACGCCACCGCTTGTTGCGGCTGAGGGGACGGGTTTCGACGATGCGGACGGTATCGCCCTTCTTCGCTTCGTTGTTCTCGTCGTGGGCGGCGAATTTCTTGCTGACCTTGACGATCTTGCGATACAACGGATGCGCCGTGCGGCGTTCGACTTTGACCACGATGGTCTTATCCTGAACATCGCTCACAACGACGCCGACCCGCTCCTTGCGGTTGCCGCGGGAGGCCTGAACGACTTCACTCATTACTTCACCTCGGCTTTGGCCCGAGCGGCAGTTTCGCCGAGGCAGCGGGCGATGTCACGACGGACCTCGCGCACTCTGGCGGTCTTTTCCAACTGACCGGTGCGGGACTGTATCTTGAGATTCAATTTTTCCCGACGCAGTTCGGTCACCTTGGCGGCGAGTTCCGCGTCGTTCATTTCACGGATTTCTTTGGCTTTCATGGCTGCTATCCTCGATTATGCCTCGCGCGACAGGAATTTACAGCGCACGCAAAGTTTGTTGGCGGCGCGGCTCATCGCCTCCTTCGCCACAGCTTCGCTGCAGCCGGAGATCTCGAAGAGCACCCGACCCGGCAGCACCGGGGCGACCCAGCCTTCGACCGCGCCTTTTCCCTTGCCCATACGGACTTCCAACGGCTTCTTGGTGAAGGAGCGGAAGGGGAACATGCGGATCCAAACTTTGCCGCGGCGTTTGAGGTGGCGGGTAATAGCCACACGGGCGGCTTCGATCTGATTGTTGGTGATGTACCCTCTGGTGAGCGTCTGAAGCGCGAATTCGCCGAAGTCCAACTTGTTGTTGGTGGTGGCGAGTCCGGCGTTACTTCCGCGCTGCACCTTTCTGTACTTTACCCTTTTTGGCATTAACGGCATAATTCTCTTCCTCCGCAGAGTCTTTGTGACAAACCCAAACCTTGACGCCGATCTTACCGGCGGTCGTATTCGCTTCGGTGAACCCGTAATCGATGTCCGCCTTCAGCGTGTGGAGCGGCACCCGGCCCTCTTTGTACTGCTCTTCGCGAGCGAGTTCGGCGCCGCCGAGACGACCGGCGCAGTTGATCTTGATGCCGTCGGCGCCCATGTCCATCGCGGTCTGGATGGCGCGTTTCATGGCGCGGCGGAAGCCGATGCGGCGTTCCAGCTGCTGGGCGACGTTTTCGGCGACGAGCTGCGCGCAGGTTTCGGCGCGGCGCAGTTCGGAGACCTCGATGAAGACCTCCTTGTCGCTGGCGATCTTGGCGACCTCGGCGCGCAGAGCGTCAAGTTCGGCGCCCTTCTTGCCGATCAGCACGCCCGGACGGGCCGAGACGATGGTGACGCGCACCCGGTTGGCGAAGCGCTCGATCTGAATACGGGCGATCGCCGCCGCGGCGAACTTTTCCTTGATGAAACTGCGGATCGCCAGATCCTCGTGCAACCAGTCTCCGAACAGGGTCCTGCCGCCATCTTTCTTGTCGGCGAACCAACGGGATTCCCAGTTGCGGGTAAGAGCGGTCCTCAATCCGATAGGATTAACTTTCTGTCCCACGATCAATATCCCTTGTGTTAGTCGGTCAAAATGACTTCCAGATGACTGGTACGTTTGCGGATCCGCCCGGCGGAGCCGCGTGCCTTGGGCCGAAAACGCTTGATGATCGGTCCCGGACTCACCAGCGCCGCCTTGACGGTCAGCGCGTTGCGATTGAGATCGCAGTTGTTCTCGGCGTTGGCGACGGCGGAGCGCAGCGTGTCGCCGATCAACGCGGCCGCTTTGCGCGGACTGAGTTCGACGATCGCCAGCGCCTCGACCACGCTCTTCCCCTGGATCAGCCGCGAGACGTGACGCGCCTTTTCCGGAGAGATCCGCACATTTTTGGTCAATGCTCTAACTTCCATTATTCCGGTTTCCTGTTGATGCCGGGGCACCCGCCGTGACCGCACGGCGACCTGCGCCCGTCGAGGTTCCGCCGAACTTCCCTGGATTCCGTCCCGATGCGGCTTTTCGCACCGCCGCGTCGGACATCTTTCGGGGAACCTTCTGCATCCCGCCCGATATTAATAGTTTCCGCGGTTCCGCGCGCGTCTTCGCTGTAAGGAAGCGTTGACTTCGCGCCGCTCCGCCCGTCCGCCGGATTCTTCCCACCGGAGTGCGGAGTCTGCCCCGGCGCGCAAATTCGCTTCAGCATCAAGCGAATCCCGACCGCGCCGGAAGAGACGCCGCATCCGGAAAATCCGGCATGCAACAAACGGCCATCTGGGCACAATTTTTGCCCGGATAGCCATCAGCGTCCTATAAAATAACATCGAAAAGCGGGTTTATCAAGTGAAAAAGGGGCGAAAAAGCGAAAAAAAGCGATTTTTGGCGGTGAAAACCGCCGTTTTTCGCTTTTCGCGTCGCACTTCGGCATATCCCGCACCTTGCTCGCGGCGTTCGTCCGGCGGCGAGCTGCTCGCAAACAAAGAGGCGGTGTCTTACGCGCGCGCGCATAACATACATAATGTTGCCGGTCGTACATTGTCCGACCTGTCCGACAATAGCGTTTTGACATCGATCAAGCGATGCGGGCGGAACGACAGTGTTTGTTGCGGTGAGCATCTCGGCTTGCAAACGCATCGGCAGTTCACCGTGGCAACGCTATATTATATAGTATATGCGCGGTCGCGACCGTCGCGGAATGATCGCGCCAATGCTCGGCCCCGTACAGGCGGGAACCGGATTTGCAAATGTCGGATACGCGGTGTATATTTATGGCATTTGAAACCTTGAAACAGGAGGAAGTGCCAAAAAATACGTTACTTGGGCATTTGAACAATTGAATATTTGAAGATTTCGGTATCTTCAAGCGATGGATACATAAGAAAACGCCAAAATTTCCAGAACTCCGTCGGCTTGCAAGATGCGTCACGATAGTGGCGTATCCTTGTCTTTGCGTGGAGTTCGGGCATTGGCGTGCCTCTTATGTGCGTAAAACAGGGGTGCGCCTTTTTTGTGCCCGATTTTGCCGAAATCGATTGTGGAGAATCGTCACAGAAAAGAACATGAATACCGGTTGTCGACAGTAAATTGTAAATTATACAACTCAATTTGATTGGCGATAACAACAATTCATGATGAGGAGGATAAAAATGAAGAGTTAGTAAGGAAGAGAAATAAATGATTCTATTGTAGCTTAGCAAAATTAACAAAATCATTATTTGTGGAGATATAGAAGATCATGGCGTTGATAACTTGTAAAGAATGTGGTAAAGAGTTTTCATCAAATGCGGCGGCATGTCCTCACTGCGGTAATCCAATTGCGGTCGGTCCTGCAGAAATAGTACAAGGTAAATCAAATGTGGGCAATAATGTGAATGTAGTTGTTTCCGGAGGTGTTAATAATGCTCAAAAAAGCAGGACCACATATGTCCTGTTGGCCTGTTTTTTAGGTTTTTTAGGGGTTCATAATTTTTATGCAGGGCGTACTGGATGCGGGGTCGTTCAGTTGCTGATGACATTATTGTCATGTGGCTCATTGCTGCCAATTGTATTCATTTGGTCTGTTATTGAGGTGTTCACAGTTTCCATAGATGGTCGCGGAGCGGATATGAAACCATGCTCAGCATTTGCAATGATATTTTCAATAATATTGTTGTTTTGGCCGTTGTGGGTTGCCATAATAATCTGTTATATGATCTACAGCAACATCAGCGGCGGCTCGGGCTCCAAGATGATCTATCGCAACGTTAGCGGTGGCTCGGCAAAAGAGAGCATCATCAAGGGTCAGATGGCGTTCTACCATTCGCGCGGCTACATCGCGGGCGAATATCTGGCCAAGATCGCCCCGGGCAAGAAGATGCTGCTGATCGCGAACCCCGGTTGGGATACCAGCCGCATGGACGGCACGCTGATCGAAGCGCTCAAGAAGAACTACGGCGAGGTCGAGATCGACACCATCGTCGTGCCGCCCAACGCTGAAGAGCAGGGCATCATGATCTCCGAGCTCATGACCAACAAGGCGCTCGATGCGATCATAGACAAGCATCCCGATGCCGGAGTCGTCGCCTTCCTCTACGGTCTGCCGGAAAATCCCCAGCGCATGAAGATATTCACCAAGAAGGACCGTCCGGTGATCTTCCTCTTCGAGATGGGCAGCGCCGAAGGCAAGTGGCTCACCAAGAAGCTCGCGGACGGGACGATCTCCGGCTTGATCATCTCCAAGCGCGGCGTCAAGCACACCACGCCGCCGAAGCGCAACGACAAGGACACCTTCGATGTCCGTTACGTCCTCGTTACTCACGACAATATTGTGCAAAACGCCGAATTGCTAATGTAATTGAGCATATATGTGGTTCTACAAATCTTATGGAGATAAAACCATGTCTATTTGCAATGATGGGACATTGAATATTGCGGAATATCGCAATGCTCCGGTAAGGATTGTCTGGCTGCTGAAAGAGGCGCTTTACGGCGGTAACTTGTCGGATCAGTTGGAACATTCTATAAAAGAAACCCGGTACAGCCCAACATGGTTGACCATGGCGTATCCGGCATACGCGGTCATCAATGGCTGGAAGTCCGGTGTCTTCACGAAATGGGAAGACGTGCCGAGTCTGGATAAAGGCGTTTTGAAGATACTTCGGCAAATCGCGGTGGTCAATGTAAAAAAGGAAGTTTGCGTTGCGAAAAACGGTTTGTCAAAAGATGCGGAGATAAGAAACGCATATAAAGAGAACCGGGAACTGGTCAACCGGCAGATCGCCGATCTGGATGCGGATATCATCGTTTTCGGTTATCCGAATGCGTTGTACCGCATCGTGAATGATGTTTTCAAAACGCAGACGGGGAAAGACTACCGCAGCGACAAAGAGATCGGTGATTTTTCCATGACGACAGAAAAAGTCAATGGGAAACGTCGGTTGTTCCTGTGGGGATATCACCCAAGCTATTATCGCAGCGAGGAACAGGGAAAGTATTCCAAATATAAATACTTCACCACATTCATCAATGCGGTAAAAGAATTTCGAAAGATGCAATAATTTATCGAAATTCGATTTCAAAACAGTTGCGTGGCGGATTTGTCGAATGGGATAAATCCGCCGCGTGTGTTAATTTATCTTCGTCTCCGATTACTGTGGTGGATATTCCCGCTTCCGGTTCGGAAAAACAAAGCGGTGATAGTCGATAATAACGGCAAGCCGGGAATCGTTCCCGAGCGGTATTTGGCGTCGAAAAATACGTGCCCGGAAAAAGGCGGCAGGTGGTGTCCGAAGTTTTGCGCACATTTGATTCTGACGGATCAGAGTTCCACGCGCGCTGGCGAAGCCGAAACAAACCGACCGACCGTGCAGCTCCGGAGGAGCAGGTCGGTTTGTAAGGCGAAGCC